>Ga0316207_10000224_pt1 | contig 110306 bp, 106 predicted proteins | sample 6weekpyrite_MG_FD_204943 | JGI IMG/M metagenome (GOLD analysis project Ga0316207, IMG submission 204943) | Microbial mat bacterial communities from mineral coupon in-situ incubated in ocean water Damariscotta River, Maine, United States -... | ecosystem: Environmental > Aquatic > Marine >...
CCGGCACGACAACGTTTGTTGAATTGGAGGTGTAAATGAAGAAAGAGGCGTTGATGTATTTACTGGATCAGGAGTATGCGGATTTTTATCGCGAATTTACTGGCCGTTATCCTGCCTATGTCCCTACATCTGGCGACTTTTACTCAGGACGCACGTGGGTAAGGATTTATGTTTAATAACGCGCTCGTGGCGTAACTGGATAACGCAACCGTCCGAGCTGATACGGCGAACGATTTTTACGGTATGTATGCAGTGTTCGAGTCACTGCCGAGCGCACCATTTTAATAAGGCATACCAATTATCTACGGGTAATTGATAAATACGCACCTAGCCAGATGGTATATGCCGAATAGTCTGGCAACTTTTAACGCGCTCGTGGCGGAAATGGTAGACGCAGCGAGACTGATAAGCTAGTGGAGGAAAGGCGCATAATTTTGCCGAGTCAGATATGGTTCGGTGTTGCCCTCCCAGTGGCGGCTCACAGTGACTTGATAGATATATCAAGACAAAAGCAGACCACAATTGCAGGTTCGAATCCTGCCGAGCGCACCAATTAACAGGAGAGAGTGATGCTAACAAAACAAAACGCGCAAGAATTATGCGATGCATTGGAGCTATATTCGGAATTTTTCGATGAAACTAATGAGGAATATATACTTCTTAATAAAAACAACCCATCCCTGCTCAATGCGTTTAGCAATTTATATGCACTAGCATACGGCGATGATTAACAAGAGGTAGATATGGGTGAAATAGCAGATATGGTGATAGAGGGTTTGTTGGACGAAGAAACCGGTGAGTACATCGGTGATATTAATGAGTCAATTTACGGCATTGAAGCGCCGGGGTTTCCGATCAGTTACGCACGCCAGCGCAGTGAGGAAAAGGAAAGCGAATGAAATTACCCTATCAAAACGCCACCACTGGCAAGCGCGCTATCGAAGATATACAGAAAATACTCCGCTAATAATGAATGCCATAAACCTAACCCGCGAAGAAATCAGTGAAATAACGGGCAAAACTCGTTCTAAGGCGCAGTATCGTGCCTTATTAGGCATGGGCGTCCCTTGCAAACTTCGCGCAGATGGAGTACCAATTGTCTGTCGCCGTGCCTATGAGCAGAAAATGGGTGTGGATATCACAGAAAAAGACAAAGAAAATTCTACAGAACCTAACTTCGAAATGTTAGCTTGATATATGCCGCCACGTAAACGCAACAAAGAGAATAAACATCTGCCACCGTACTGGCGTCATCGATACGGTGCATACTATATTCAAGTACCCAAACACCTCAGACACAAGTGGGACGGCAAGGCAGAATTTAGGTTAGGTAAAACACTGGATGAAGCCTATAAAGCTTATTTTGAACGACTTGAGTTTACCGGATCAGACTATCGAATAATGTCTGACGTTTTTGAACGGTATCTGCTCGAGCATATCCCAACATTATCACCAGGCGGGCAGAGCGACTATAAGGCCAGCATAAGACGTTTATATCCTGTGTTTGGTAAAATGAAGCCATATCACATCAAGCCTGCCCATGCGTATGAATACCATGACAAGTGCTCAAATGCGCGAGGCAACACTACTGCAAAGCATGATGTTGGCGTACTCAGGCACACGTTAACGATGTGTGTTAAATGGGGGGTTGTCGATAGAAACCCTATACTTGGACAGGTGAGAATACAGAATAACCCGCCACGCGATCGCCTGGTTGAAGATTGGGAGATCGCCGAGCTGATGAAAGTAACCGGCAATCAGAAACGGCCGATCGAGTTACTGCAATGCTATATCGAATTAAAGCTGATGACAGGGTTACGCAGAAAAGACATCCTCGATCTAACTTTAGATAATCTTCGCGATGATGGCATTCATGTTCAACCGAGTAAGACAAAGAAATCGAGCGGCAAGCGATTGATCATCCAATGGGATGAGGATGGCGACCTCGATGCCCTGGTTAAACGCATCAAAAAAATAAAACCGCAGCGCATTGGTAACGCGCACTTATTCACTACAGTGAAAGGCAGGGCGTACGGTAAAAATTCTTTCGATTCGTTATGGCAGCGATTCATGGATCGCGCCATGCAGCAGACTAAAATAACAGACCGATTCCAGGAGCGCGACCTGCGCGCCAAGGTGGCCAGCGATAGCGATAGCCTGATCGAAGCGTCAGAACGCCTTGGTCATGCCAGCACAGAAACAACTAAACGCGTTTATCGTCGCCGGCCGGTGTCAGTGTTGCCACTAAAAAGAAAGTAATAAAGGGTGATTTGTGAAGAAACTTACATCGGAACAACAAGAAAACGCAAATAGAAATATAAAAACAGACTCACTAAGGTTGTTTAACGAGTATGTGAATAAATTTTCTGAAAGTGTCAGGTTTTTAATTAAGTCGATATTTATATTTTCTGGCGGTGCCTTAACATTATCTACAACGCTTTATATTAATAATCCGCATATTGCGCAAAAAATTGAAGCTGTGAATTATATTAAAGCATCATGGGTTATGTTATTTGTGTCTATTGCTTCTGGTTTGTCGCTATTGTTTTTGTATTTAGTGCGTGACAGTTCTTTTATCGAAAAATGGAGGCTAGAGTTCACCAAACAAACGCCAAATATTTTGCTTAATTTTCCAGATGCGTTCGAGCATACGTTATGGGCTTTGGGAGTGATATCAATGCTGACTTTTCTATGCGGGTTGTGGTTACTTATTGAAGCTGCTGCGATTGTTATAACTTAATAATTTCATTAATCCGCGAAAACGGCCAAAAAAGAAATAGTTATTTACAGCGCGCCTCGCCAATTTTTATGAATCCAACCTGCTGGACTATCTTAGCCATATCGACAACCTGAACCCATATTTTTTTACCCTTGAAGCCGTTATTAAAAAGCACTGTGCAAACGTACTCAGCATAGCCGTTGCGACTGCTTCCGTCATCAAATACAGCTACCTTGAAGATATCACTCGCAGTCCACAGTGCATCCTTTGCCGTTTTTTCGGCGCCACTCTTGAAGATGTCCTCGACTTTTGTGTGCGCCGGTGTACGCCATGGATCTGATGACCAGGCAGGCGTGCTAATGAATAAAGATAGGGCTATGACTAAGATCAGCTTCATTTTTTTGGATCTCCATATGAGTGGAAGTTTTCACCCTAAATTTACTACAAAATGTTCACCTAGATAATGCGACATTACCCGCACGCAATAGAGCGCATGTAGGAGTTTGAATAGGGGGGATGCGAAGTTATAGGGGGATTCGATATTTCATAAAAAAACAGGGTCTATAAGACCCTGTTTTATCTATTAAAATGGCGCGCCTGGAGCGATTCGAACGCCCGACCGCCTGGTTCGTAGCCAGGTACTCTATCCAGCTGAGCTACAGGCGCTAAGAGCGGCGCATTATGCTGGGATAGGCGCCTGTTGTCAAGAAAGATAAGCGAATTCCCGACTTTTTTACTCGAATAAAATCTAATTCATTCAGTAGTTTACCTGTTAAAGCTGATGTACTACAGTTGAGTAAAGTACCCATTTAACCGACGGGGTAATATGGCTAGATTAAGCTTCTACGGCGCCACAGATGGTGTGACAGGCTCTCTTTATTTACTGGAGACACAGCGCAGCCGTGTGCTGCTTGAATGTGGCCTGTTTCAGGGGCGGCGTGAGGAGGAGGCGGCGAACGAGCTGGCCTTTCCGTTTGAGCCCAAATCCCTGGATGCGGTTATTCTCTCACATGCGCACCTGGATCACTCTGGCCGTTTGCCGAAGCTGGTCGCTGACGGCGCGAATGTCCCACTTTATATGACGCCTCCCACCAGTGCGTTGATTGAGATTATGCTTAAAGACTCTGCCTTTCTGCAGATGAAAGATGCTGAGTGGGAAAACAAGCGTCGTCGTCGTGGGGGCAAGGCGCTGGTTGAACCCCTGTATACCATTGATGATGTCGAGTCTGTGCTGGCATTACGTGAACCTGTTCCGTATGGGCACTGCCAACAGGTCAGCGAAGATATATCGGTGTGTTTCTATGATGCCGGGCATATTCTTGGCTCTGCGATTGTTGAGATTACGATCACAGAGTCTGGCCAGGACAAGAAGCTGGTCTTCTCCGGTGATCTTGGTAACCGTTGCCAGCCACTGTTGCGTGATCCACATATTTTGCATGAGGCGGACATTCTGATGATGGAGTCGACCTACGGTGATCGCAATCATCGTGATCATCAGGAAACACTACAGGAGTTCGAGGACATTATTGCTGAGGCGAGTGAGAATGGCGGTAATGTGCTGATACCTTCCTTCGCTGTTGGACGTACTCAGGAAATCATTTTTCTGTTGGGTGAGCTCTATCATGCCGGTAAGTTGAAACAGCAAATAGTTTATCTTGATAGCCCAATGGCGATTGCCGCCACCGAAGTCTATCAGCAATTCCAGCATGTCTTTAATGAAGAAGACCGTGAATCGATCGGTCATGGCTCGTCACAGAACCTGCAGGACTTTTTGCCTATTTTGCGTTTCTCACGCACAACTGAAGAGTCTATGGCGCTGAATCAGATTGTGGAAGGAGCGATCATCATTGCCGGCAGTGGCATGTGTACGGGTGGTCGTATTAAACATCACTTTAAACATAACCTGTGGCGACGCAAGACCCACGTCGTGATTGTTGGGTTTCAGGCACAGGGAACGCCAGGTCGTGCGTTGGTGGATGGCTCGAAAGTATTTCGCTTTGCCGGTGAAGAGATCGCGGTGAATGCAAAGATACATACGCTGGGTGGCTTTTCGGCACACGCAAGTCAGTCGCAGTTACTCGAGTGGTCTGAGCATTTTAAAGCGTCGCGACCACAACTGCTTTTAGTGCATGGCGAAATGGATGCGAAACTAACGCTGCAGCAGAAGCTGATTGATCAGGACTTGCATTGCAAGATTCCGATCAATGGTCAGACGATCGATTTCTAGTTTTACTTTACCCGATTAGAAAAAGGCACGCTCGACAAACCAGTAGGCACCAATGGCTGCAATCACGGCTGACAAGGGGATAGTAATCCTGCTGCGGTACCAGTCTTTGTGGCGGAACCACACACCAATCAGTATAAAACAGATCGCAATCACGGTGAGCTGCCCGAGCTCAATGCCAATGTTAAAGGCAACCAGGCCGGTTATGAAGTGCGTCTGGTTCAGGCCGATTTCACCGAGGACAGACGCAAAGCCCAGACCATGTAACAGGCCAAAAGAGAAAATAAGAATGGGTCGCCAGCGATGCAGCTTCTCAGAAATAATATTTTCCACACAGACGTAGGTGATCGATAACGCAATAAGAGGTTCAACAATAGCCGGCGAAATGCTTACATAACCCAGAATGCCAAGTGCAAGTGTAACCGAGTGGGCGAGGGTGAAGCTGGTCACCTGCCACAGCAGACTTGAAAGTTTCAGGCTAAGCAGGAACAGGCCTACCACAAAGAGAATATGATCCAGCCCCTTGGGAAGAATATGTTCAAAGCCAACCACGGTATAGTTGGCAAAGATACCCCATGCAGACTGTGTGACCAGACCATCAAGACTGATCCAGTCTGTCTGCTTGCCATCTTTTAAATAGGCGGTGTAGAGGTCGGGTTTTTGGTAGGCCGAAACACGTACGGCATTGGCGCCGAGGTTTTTATCCCAGCCCCATTTGAGTTGGGTGGCCGTTGAGGGCAATGTTCCGGATAAAGTGACAACGGAATCGCGTGATAATTCGATGTCACCGACCTCGGGAATGCTTATGTCAGTAACCGCTAATTTGATCGAGCCTTGATCGGTTGTTATCTGAAGTTTTTCCAGGAAGTCTGGCGTGAAGCCATTGAATGATTTTGTTAGTTCACCGGCTTGCAGGCCGCGAAGCTTATTATATTGTACTGCATTATCCGATTCATCGGTGTCCTGATGCTCCGGCCCAATCTCGGCAATCATGGCCTCGAGGTTGACGCGAATGCTTGCCTGCAATGTGCCATCCTGTTGCAGATTGATGTCAACGATAGCGGGGCGAATCTCATGTGCGCTAACCGTCGCGCAGCTCAGTAATGCGGTGAATGTGAGCATTACAAATAAATAAAAACGGTGTAAAGTAGCTGGCTGATGTGTCATTGGAAATCCGGTAGTTATGCGTAAGCTTGTCGCTCAAATTGTTATTGTATTGTTATGTTTGGCAATGGCGCCATTATCTGCACATGAATACTGGCTGGACCCGCTGAATTATCGTCTGGCTGATACCGGTCAGATTCAGTCACATATTCGTGTTGGGCAGTATTTTAAAGGAGATAGCTACGCTTATCTACCTAGTGAAGTCGAGTCTGTGCAGATTCACTGGCAAGACACCTCACGCTCAATTGAGCCACGGTTTGGCGCAACGCCAGCGGTGAAACAGCAAAGCCCTGGAGAAGGGCTGAATATTCTGACAATTAGCACCAGTCCTTTTTCACTTACCTACACTGAACGTGAAAAATTCGAGAAATTTATTAAAACCGAGCGGCTTGACTGGGTACCCGAGGCACACAAAAAACGCGGTCTTCCAGATGTCGGGTTTGTTGAGGCCTATTATCGCCATGCCAAGACGCTTGTGCAGGTTGCTAACAATGCAGGCAAGGATCGCAAGGTCGGTTTGAAATTCGAGTGGGTGTTACAGTCTAACCCCTATGTGGATACGACGAACGAATTGTCGGCCCAACTATGGTGGCAGAATGAGCAGTATGCCAATGCTCACTGTAAGTTATTTCTTAAGCAGGGTGGTGAGGTCACGGTCATTGATTTGCAGACAGATGACGAAGGTTATGTGACGCTGCCACGCAAGTCGAATGCTAACTATTTGCTCAACGCGGTATTAATGCAATTGCCTTCACAACAGAATATTGAAAACCTTGATGCCGTGTGGGAAAGTCACTGGGCATCGGTGACATTTTCGACCGAAGAGTAAGTTCAGCAGGTTGTGCTTTTCGTGTATCTCCTAATTGATGCACTATAATTATATTAAGAATAAATCTCACTATTACAGGTTCCACTCATGCATGAAGTAATTAGTGCTCGCATCGCACCAGTGAGCCAGATGACAACATTGTCACAAACCGAAGTAACTCACCTGCGTGATACTAGCCAGTCTGGTCTCTATACGCTGTTTCGTAACTGTGCCCTGGCGGTGCTGAACTCAGGGATCGAGCTTGATGATGGCAAGGTGCTGCTCGAGCGTTTTTCCTCTTTTGATATTCAGCTCGTACAGCAGGAACGTGGTCTAAAGTTGCAGCTGGATAATGCGCCTGCACACGCCTTTGTTGATGGCGAAATTATAAAAGGTATCAACGAACAGTTGTTTGCTGTGCTGCGTGACATTGTCTATGTGCGTGATGAGGTAATTGATAATCCGCGGCTGGACCTCAATACCTCTGGCGGCATTACCAATGCCGTGTTTCATATCCTACGTAATGCCGAAGTATTTCATATCAACACAGTACCTAATCTGATTGTCTGCTGGGGCGGTCACTCTATTCGGCGTCGAGAATACGAGTACACCAAGGAAGTCGGCTATGAGATGGGGTTGCGAGATCTAAATATCTGCACTGGCTGTGGTCCTGGTGCGATGAAAGGGCCAATGAAAGGTGCGACCATTGCACATGCCAAACAACGTATCCCTGACAGACGCTATATAGGTATAACCGAACCAGGGATAATTGCGGCTGAATCGCCTAATCCGATTGTTAATGAACTGGTGATTTTGCCGGATATTGAAAAGCGTCTCGAGGCCTTTATCCGAACCGGACATGGTATTGTGGTTTTTCCTGGAGGAGCGGGTACAGCAGAGGAAATTCTTTATTTGCTTGGTGTTTTACTACACCCTGAAAATGATGACATACCATTCCCGCTGGTATTTACCGGCCCGGTTGGCTCGCACGAGTATTTTGAACAGATTGACGATTTTATTGTGAACACGCTGGGCGAAAAAGCCCAGCAACGTTATGAAATTGTCATTAACAATCCTGCTAAAGTTGCTCGCATTATGAAAGAGGGTATGCAACGCGTCTATGACTATCGGTTACAAAAACATGATGCGTTTTATTATAACTGGTTATTGCACATTGACGATGAATTCCAGCAGCCGTTTCTGCCTACACATGAGAATATGCGTGATCTGGCATTAAATCATGATCAACCCGTGCACATGCTGGCGGCTAATTTGCGCCGTGCTTTCTCAGGTGTTGTTGCAGGCAATGTCAAAGATGATGGCATACGCTCAATTGAGCAATACGGGCATTTTGAACTCTCTGGTGATGCCGATATCATGTCACACATGGATGATTTGTTATCCGCGTTTGTTAAACAGCAGCGCATGAAACTGCCGGGCACGGATTATGTGCCTTGTTATAAGATCATCAAGTAAGCATACGGCATGACTGAGTCATCTGATAATCCCTCTCCTGGTGTGAGTCGAGATGAACGAATTTCAGATGATGGCCTACTAAGGCTCGAAAAACAGTTACAACATGGTGCGCGTATGGCAAAACCCGTACGGGCGCAATGGGTGCGACGTTATGGCGATGCTGCACGTGAAGTGCTCAAGCAATACGCACAATATGATACGGAATTTGATAACCTCAATTGAGGTGCTGCTGCACCCACTGGGATAGCTGCGGCAGGTTCATTGCGCCTGACATTCGCGCAATTTCACTACCATTTTTAAACAGTGCCAGGGTCGGTATTGAGCGTATCTGATATTGCATAGCAGCCTGTTGCTGCGCTTCGGTATCAACCTTTATTAAACGTAGATTCGGTTCGGCCTGTTTTGCATAGTCACTGAAAACCGGGGCAAACATTTTACAGGGTCCACACCAGGGTGCCCAGAAATCCACGAGCACGGGTATGCCAGATTGTTGAATATGGCGCTGCAGAGTGCTCGCATCAGCGGCAAGTGGGGTACCATTCATCAGAGTGGATTTACAGCTGGCACAATGCGGGACATCCTGTAGTCTGGCTGCCGGAAACTGGTTAATTGTGCTGCATTGCGGGCAGACCAGGCGTATCTTGTCGGTCATTACGTTTCCTGTTGTTCACATATCTACCAGATCTAGGGGCAGTTTCGCTGATATCAAGAGCGGTTCCCATTTATTTGGAATCTGACTACAATTTAGATATGAACTTTTTACGCAACATAAGTCGTTCTCCATTTTATCCGCTATTTTTGCTCTTTTTTGCGCTTGTCATGGAAGGCGTAGCACTGTATTACCAGTATGAACTGAACTATGGCCCTTGTGTGCTGTGTATACATATTCGTTTATGGCTGGTGGTGATTATGTCGCTTTCAATACTGCTGGTGCTAATGCGTGAGTCACGTCTGCTGCGTAGTTTGCTGCACCTGGGGATTACCGCTACTACTGTGGGTATGATTCATACCTCCTGGCAGTTACTTGGCACGGAGCGTGGATGGATACAGGGAACCTGTGATTTTGATATTGGCCTGCCCGCCTGGCTGGATGTGCAAAAATGGTGGCCCACAGTATTTGAGATTTGGGAGCCCTGTGGTTATACCCCAGAACTGCTGTTTGATGTAACGATGGCAGAGGCCCTGCTAGTGATTTCTGGCCTACTCTGTGCGCTCAGTGTCCTGTTGTTCTTCTCTGGATTGAGGCGATGATGATGCGAGGCGCACTGTTTGTCATCTGTTTACTATGTTTGACTGCTTGTACAGCAGCTGAAAAACCGCCTGCAGCACCTGTAAACAAGAATTTTGTGATGTGTGAGGATCCACGCCCGCGTATTTGTACAAAAGAGTACCGTCCGGTCTGTGCGACGCTGGATACCGGTAAGCGTTGTGTGACTACTCCTTGTGATACGACTATTCAGCGTACCTACAGTAATGGCTGTTCGGCCTGTGGCGACCCAAAGGTGATTGGCTACGTGCCAGGTCCCTGTCCCAAAGAGGCCGCAAAACGTTATAAAAAATAAAAAAATGGCCAGCATTTGCTGGCTTTTTTATGTCTGATACAAGCACTGTCTTTTAGTACGAGATCTATTAATGACGACAAAAAAGACTGAACACCACGAAACACTCGATGAAAATATTGTTTTTCACGTACATGGTGTTACCAAAATTTATCAAATGGGAGAAGTGCAGGTGCCTGCATTGCAAGGCATCGACCTGGATCTATATAAAAGTGAATTTACGGTATTGCTTGGTGCGTCCGGTAGCGGTAAATCGACCCTGTTAAATATTCTGGGTGGCCTTGACACGCCGACAGAAGGGCATGTGATGTATGCAAATCATGACATGACCAGTGCGAACGATGATGAGCTCACGCTATATCGACGCAATCATGTTGGCTTCGTGTTTCAGTTTTATAACCTGATACCAAGTCTCACCGCAAAAGAAAATGTGGAAGTGGTTACCGAGATAGCACCAAACCCCATGACGGCAGAAGAAGCACTTCGGCTTGTTGGGCTTGGTGAAAGACTTTCTCACTTTCCCGCGCAGCTGTCTGGTGGTGAGCAACAACGAGTTGCCATTGCACGTGCGATAGCGAAGCGGCCTGATGTTCTGCTGTGTGATGAACCTACCGGAGCGCTGGACTCTAAAACGGGTATTGTCGTGCTAGAAGCACTGCAGCGTGTCAATGAACAATTAGGCACAACTACGGCAGTTATTACCCACAATGCAAGTATTGCGAATATGGCTGATCGCGTTATTCGACTGACCGATGGGCGTATCAGTGATGTGCAGGTTAATGATAGCAAGCTTGCTCCTGGCGAATTGAGCTGGTGAAGTTATGAAGGCCATTGATATAAAGTTATGGCGAGAGTTATGGCAAATGCGCATGCAGGCGATCGCGATCGCGGCGGTTATTGTTAGTGGTGTATCTATTTTCATTATGTCACTGAGCACACTGGACTCACTGTATGAAACACGTGAAGCCTATTATCGCGATCATAATTTTGCAGATGTTTTTGCTGGTCTCAAGCGTGCCCCTGTTTCTGTAGTAGAGCAGGTGGAGTCTATAGCGGGTATTGAACGGGTCGATTCACGTGTCGTTGCCTATGTGAATCTTGATGTGGCGGGCTATACAGATCCAGTCAGTGCGCATATTGTCTCTTTGCCAGATAACAGTCGTGGCTTGCTTAACCAGATTAACCTGCGCGAAGGCCGCCTGTATGAACCCGGTCGTGATAATGAAATACTGGTCAGTGAGGAATTTGCTAATGCACATGGGCTAGTTACCGGTGACACTATTCGCGCCACAATTAATGGGCGACGTAAGCCATTGACGATTGTGGGTACCGCGATGTCACCAGAATATATCTATCAAATCGCACCTGGGGCCATATTCCCCGACTATCAACGATATGGCATTCTATGGATGGCACGCAAGCCACTGTCGAAGGCCTATGACATGGATGGTGCCTTTAATGATGTTGCGCTCACTATAAGTAAGACCGCGCATGTCGAGTCTGTTATTGATCAACTTGATGATATATTAAAGCCCTACGGTGGACAGGGCGCCTATGCTCGCAAAGATCAGTTATCTAACCGCTTCCTGTCAGAAGAATTAAAGCAACAACAAACCATGGCAACGGTCTTTCCTACCATATTCTTTGGTGTCGCCGTATTTCTGTTAAATGTTGTCATTAGCCGGCTTATTAGTCTACAACGTGAGCAAATCGCTGCGCTAAAAGCATTTGGTTATAGTAATCTGTCAATCGGTATTCACTATATCAAGCTGGTATTGATGATCGTTGCCCTGGGTGTGGTTGCCGGAATCGGGCTAGGTATCTGGATGGGTAAGGGTATGAGTAATCTGTATATGGATTTTTACAGTTTCCCACTAATGCTGTACACCCTGAAGCCGGAAGTCATCATAGCGGCTATAAGTATCTGTGTGTTACTTGGTGTGTTTGGTACCCTGTATGCCGTCAGGCAAGCCGTGAAATTAACACCTTCCGAAGGCATGCGGCCAGAACCTCCTGAGATATACAAGGAAACAGTGGTTGAGAAACTTGGCTTGCAGCGTTTCTTTTCACAGCCAACGCGTATGATCCTCAGGCATATTGAACGACAGCCATTTAAATCGTTTTTAACTATGCTGGGTATTGCACTGGCGTGTAGCATTATGATGATAGGTGGCTTTCAGGAAGATGCGATTGATTATATGGTTGATGTGCAATACGGCATGAGTCAACGTCATGATGTGATGGCTACCTTTACAGAACCTGCATCCAGTCGCGCCCTATATAGTTTGCAAGATGTCCAGGGTATTGAGCAGGCTGAAGGTTTTCGTGCCGTGCCTGCCCGGTTGCAATACGGGCATCGATTCTATCGCACATCAGTAAATGGTGTTGACCCAGCAGGCACCCTGGTGAGACTGCTTGATACGCAGCTTATGCCAGTCAGCTTGCCTGAGTCAGGTGTTGTACTTACAGATTATCTTGCGGAGTATTTGCATATTAAGCCGGGTGATATGTTAACGATAGAAGTGCTGGAAGGTGATCGTCCATTAGTCACCGTGCCCGTCGTTGCCACAACCAAGCAATACCTGGGAGTGAATGCCTATATGCAACGCCAGGCATTAAATCGTTTACTTAAGGAGGGTGATGCAATTTCGGGCATCTATGCCCGTGTTGATACGAAATTTCAACGTGAAGTTTATGCTGAGTTAAAAGATATGCCCCGTATCGCGGGTGTGGTTGAACAAAGCTCAGCTATTAGAGCCTTCTATGACACTCTGGCAGAGACGGTATTATTTTTCACGCTGATCACGACACTTCTGGGTGCAACAATATCGTTTGGGGTGGTGTATAACAGTATGCGTATTGCCTTATCAGAGCGGCATCGGGAGCTCGCTAGTCTACGCGTGCTTGGTTTCAGTAAGGGCGAAGTCGCCTATATTCTACTCGGTGAACTTGGGGTGCTAACAGTTATCGCAATTCCCATAGGTATGCTGATTGGCTATGGCCTGTGCGCCTATCTGGCGCATCAGTTTAATACAGATTTATATCGTATCCCTCTCGTGCTAGGTATTAATGTTTATGCCTTTGCAGCATTGGTAGTGATAGCATCATCATTGATTTCTGCACTGATGATATGGCGAAACATTTCGCAGCTTGATATGGTTGCGGTATTAAAAACGAAGGAATGAGAGATGCTTAATCCTTTCGGCAAACATCCTGTAGTGGTATTGATGGCGGTTATAATCCTCGCGCTATTGACGTGGGGGTTCTGGCCTCAGCCTGTCATGGTTGAGTCAGTTGCTGTGACACGAGGGCCGCTAACTATTAGTATTGATGAAGAAGGGCGAACTCGTGTTCAGGACCGATATGTGATTGCTGCACCGGTTGATGGGGTAGCCTGTCGTATCCAGCTTAAGGTCGGTGATGCGATCAATCAGGGGCAGACGCTGTTATATATCTCACCATTAGAGTCTCAGGTTCTGGATCCAAGAAGCCGCGCCGAAGCAAAAGCACGTGAAGCGGTAGCTGAATCAGCATTGAGAGCAGCCAGAGAAGAAGTGCGTGCGGCAGAGGCATCTGCCACTTTCTCGAATAATGAACTAAAGCGCCTGCAACCATTGGCAGATAAAGGCATCGTTTCAAAAGAGGCGCTCGATAAAGCAGTGATGGAAGTTCGTACTCATGAGGCGGCGAAACGCTCAGCGACGTTTAATGTCGAAGTGGCACGTTATGAACTCGAAGCCGCACGTACTGTGCTTAAATACTCAGCCGCAACGGCTTCGGGAGAGCCTGCAGAAAGAGTGCCTGTCAGGTCGCCGGTTACCGGCAAGGTTCTCAAGGTGCCGCATGAATGTGAGGGGCCTGTTAAAACAGGCGCCCCCTTGCTTGAAGTTGGCGATACTACTCGACTAGAGGTCGAAGTGGATGTGCTGTCAACTGATGCAGTGAAGATTCAGCAAGGAATGAAGGTCTTTTTTGAACGCTGGGGAGGTGAGGGTTCTCTACAAGGTGTGGTGCGTAATGTAGAGCCCGTTGGGTTCACTAAAATTTCTGCACTGGGTGTGGAAGAGCAACGTGTGCTTGTAATCGTTGATTTCACTTCGCCTGAAGAACGCTGGGTGCGGCTTGGGGATGGTTACCGTGTTGATGCGCGCTTCGTATTATGGCAAGACAACAATGTGCTACAGGTGCCTGCCAGCAGTTTATTTCGTTTTCAGGAAAACTGGGCGGTATTTGTGAATGATAATGGCTTGGCTGATTTGCGCCAGATTAAGATAGGGCGACGTAATGGTCTTTTTGCACAGATCCTAAGTGGTCTACAGGAAGATGAGTTGGTGGTGAATCATCCCAGCGACAAAGTTGAGGATGGCATTCGCTTAAAAGAAAGGCATCAGTAGAAAGACTCAAAGAAAAAGGCAACGCCGTGGCGTTGCCTTTTAGTCTCTAACGTGAAGCGTATGTTATTTAGCGGCTTCGCGTTCCTTAGCTTCCTTGATAACCACTTCCGAAACATTCTTCGGACATGGCATGTAGTGCAGGAATTCCATTGAGAACTGGCCACGACCTGATGTCATGGTACGCAGATCACCGATGTAGCCAAACATTTCACTCAGTGGGCATTCTGCCTTGATGCGAACGCCAGTTGGGCCTGCTTCCTGTGATTTAATCATGCCACGGCGACGGTTCAAGTCACCAATTACATCACCAACGTTATCATCAGGTGTGAAAACATCAACCTTCATGATGGGCTCCATCAGTTGTGGGCCGGCTTTAGGCATGGTCTGACGATAAGCAGCGCGTGCAGCCAGCTCATAGGCAACGGCAGAGGAGTCAACGGCGTGGAAGCCACCATCCATCAACGTTACTTTGAAATCGAGACATGGGTAACCAGCAAGTACACCGCGATCCATACTGTTTTCAAAGCCTTTCTGTACGGCAGGCCAGAATTCACGCGGTACGTTACCACCAGTGACTTTAGATTCGAACTCAAAACCACTACCTGCTTCGCCAGGTTCCACTACATAGTCAATTTTCGCAAACTGACCTGAACCACCTGACTGTTTCTTATGCGTGTAAGAGTCTTCAGTACGCTGAGTGACTGTTTCACGATAGGCAACCTGAGGCTTACCGACTTCTACTTCAATACCATGAGTACGCTTCAGAATGTCGATCTTGATATCGAGATGCAGCTCACCCATACCCTTAAGGATGGTTTCGCCACTGTCTTCATCGGTTTCAACGCGGAAAGAAGGATCTTCCTGAACCATCTTGCCGATGGCGATACCAAGTTTTTCAGCTGCAGCCTTATCTTTAGGCGCGACCGCAATCGAGATAACTGGATCAGGGAAGACCATAGGTTCGAGTGTGGCTGGCTTGTCAGGATCACACAGAGTGTGACCAGTCTGTACATTCTTCATGCCTATAACGGCGACAATATCACCAGCTGAGGCGCCAGAGAGTTCAATACGTTCGTCGGCATGCATTTCAACAATACGACCAATACGTTCTGTTTTACCTGTGAAAGTATTTAGAACCGTATCACCCTTATTAAGTTGACCTGAGTAGACGCGAATAAAGGTCAGTGCACCAAAGCGGTCATCCATAATCTTGAATGCTAATGCGCGTAATGGGCTTTCTGGGTCAACAATCGCAAATTCACCCGTTTCATTACCTTCTTCATCGGTTTCAGGTTGAGGCTTAACTTCTGTTGGATCAGGCAGGTAGTCAACAACGGCATCGAGTACATTCTGCACACCCTTGTTCTTGAAGGCTGAGCCACAGTAAGTTGGGAAGAAGTCCAGCGCGATGGTGCCTTTACGGATGCATTTCTTCAGGTCTTCGATTGAAGGCTCTTCACCTTCCAGATACTGTTCCATTAAATCATCGTCTTGCTCAACAGCTGTTTCGATGAGTTTTTCACGCCACTCTTCAACTTTGTCGACCATGTCTGCGGGTGGATCAGTCACCTCAAAGTTTTCAGGCAGACCAGTGTCGTCCCAGATCCACGCCTTACGAGTCAACAGATCGACAACGCCGGTGAATTCATCTTCGATACCGATTGGTAGAACCATAACAAGTGGGTTAGCGCCGAGAATTTTATCAACCTGGTCAACTACGCGGTAGAAATCGGCGCCCATACGGTCGAGCTTGTTAACAAAGATGACGCGCGCGACTTCAGATTCGTTGGCATAACGCCAGTTGGTTTCTGACTGCGGTTCTACACCACCCGAACCACAGAAGACACCGACACCGCCATCAAGGACTTTCAGCGAACGATATACTTCAATAGTGAAGTCTACGTGTCCGGGGGTATCAATAATATTGAGGCGATGGTCATTCCATTCACAACTTGTCGCTGCTGACTGAATAGTGATACCACGTTCTGCTTCCTGTTCCATAAAGTCAGTGGTGGCTTCACCATCATGTACTTCACCGGTTTTATGAATCTTACCCGTGAGTTTCAGAATTCGTTCAGTGGTGGTAGTTTTGCCCGCATCGACGTGTGCAAAAATACCAATGTTTCTGTATTTGGTTAAATCAGTCATGACTCTACTCAGCAGTTAGCATTATCAGTGTGTGGCTTGCGACCACGGTTATCGCCATCTTTACCATATACTAATATGGTCCGGCGGCGCGCATTATAGACTAAATAGGGCGGGAATTGTGAAGGAAAATCGGTGTTTTAGCGGGTTTCTGGTGGTAGAGACGTGCGCCCAAATGGGATAAGGCCTGTTCGAGCTAATTTAATTTGAAGAATAATTTAGAAAGTAATTATAAAGTATTGTTTATATTAATAATTCTGGTTTCACCATCCAGACTAGCTCCCAGTGGAAATCTTTGGTGCGTTCCAGACAGATCACCGTGCCAGGCGTGAATTGTGTCAGTAATGAGCTTTCCTTACGGGTTGTCAAAAATGACACCAGTTTGCCCATGTATGGCTGGTGGCCTACCAGCATCGTATCTCGATCCCAGGTCAGGCTGCTGCGAGCTAGTGGGGCGGGGTCATCATTAGGGCCAAGTTCATCTTTTGCAATAGGAATTGCTCCTGGTGCGATGGCATGGCGCAAGCGGTCTGAGGTTTGTGCGGCGCGTAATTTACCGCTGTGGAAGAGTGCTTCCACGCTGACACCTGCCTGGCGCAGGAAAACAGCCATGCGGTTGGCGTCTGATTTTCCCTTTTCAGACAGCGGGCGGTCCGGGTTTTCGGCTTTATCGACAGCTTCGGCATGCTGTACCAGATAGAGTCTCATTGGGTTTCCTTGCTCAATGTTATTGTTATTTGATATTAAAAATACAACTTATTGGCGTATAAGTACATTAATACTGGACTAAATTAGTCTAGTTTGGTTAATATGCGCTCCCGATTTGAAGAACACCAAAGGAAATTGAGTATGTCTGACGATAATGGAATAACAGTAGAGACGTATACACCTGCATCTAGTCGTTTAAAACTGGTGCTGACATCAGCAAGTGTGTTGGTCACGCTGTTGTTTATTGCGCTATTAGAAGCGAGCTAATAAACAAAGCCCGGTTTCTCCGGGCTTTATTTTGTTCGAGTTAACTAACCCTATGCTAACGCATTAGTGGTTCTATCTCAGAAGATGCAAGGCATCCTGATGAGCAGGCTGCTATTCAAGTTCGAGATCATCCTGAACCGCAGCAAGTCCTGCTTTCGCACATTTCTCATCTGTTAAGGCTGATGGTGCGCCGCTTACACCAATGCCGCCAAGGATGTTGCCACCAATATTAATTGGAATACCACCACCACTGACGACTATTTCAGGAATGCTTGCTGCGCCATGCGGATTGGTTTTGAATTGATCAACAAGTTGTGTGAGATCTGTATTAAAGGACATTGCGGTATGGGCTTTTTTCTTACTGATCGGCAGGGTGATATCCATTGCCAGTACATCACGCATGACTACCTGCGGATGCCCGCCGCGATCCACTACGGTGACGGCGACTTGAACACCTTCTTTACGACATGCAGTTATCGTAGCCTGCGCAATACGCGTGGCTGTTTCCAGTGAAAGTCGTTTTATGTTGTATGTGAGTGGTGCATCAGCAGCAAAACTGTTTGCTGTTGAGCCGGCAAGCAACATAAAAGAAAGTGCTTGAATCGTTTTTCTCATGATTGATTCTCCTGCTTAATAAAAATTATGTCTTAGGCTACAACCTAATACTATCAGGCAGTGTTCTATCATGCATAAAAAAAGCCCGGCAAATTGCCGGGCTTTTTAAGTTCTGCTTAAGAGTAGCAGAATTATTTTGCTTCAGCTTTAGCCTGTGGAGCAACAGGTGCAGCATATGGCGCGTAACCGTAAGGTGCGTAGCCATAGTATGGAGTGTTGTAACCATAGCCATTACCGCGTGCGTTACCACGAACCTTAGTGTTCATGCTGAAAGACATGTTGCCGTCACCAAAACCGTTACCATTCCAGTTGTTGCCGTAAGGAGCGTAGCCGTATGGCGCAACGTGTGGGTAACCAGCTACTGGAGCAGGAGCAGTTGTTGCTGCAGTCTTTGCTGCTTCAGCAGTTGCTGGAGCTGCTGCAGTAGGAGCAACTGGAGCTACAGGTGCGTGACCGTAAGGCGCGTAACCGTAGTAAGGGTTGTTGTAACCATAGCCATTGCCGTAACCAGAACCACGAACGTTTGTGTTCATGTTGAAAGACATGTTGCCGTCGCCGAAACCGTCGCCGAAACCATTGCCGTTACCGAAAGGACCCCACCATGCCTGTGCTGTACCAGCAGAGATAACCGCTGCACTTGCAACTGCTGCTGCAATAATACCTTGTAATTTATTCATTGCTCATTTCCTCTAAAAAGGTTGTTAATCGAGAGAGATATTTAATTTTTAAACTTCACGATAGAGATAGTATTAGAAATACATTATATAAGCAACCGCTAATATGAATTATTTTATAGTTTTAATAAATATATAATTCAATCAGTTAGCATATTGTTGGTGAGAATTTCACCATCATGCATGATTTGTTAAGGGATATTAGTCGAATTTTTTGAGGTTTTAAGTCAGGTATACCCGAAAGGTACCCAACATAGGCGGTAAATTTATCTATCAACGGAGTGATCTCATTACGTAGCAGGATCGGCAGTCTATCGAGTTTTTCACCATGATGCTGAGTATTGCTCATTATATAACGCTTGTTATTAATAGCAGGAGAAACTTGTAATCCACTCGACTCAGCTCCCGCAGTCAACGTCAGGATACGTGTCAGTTGTTTATGCCTGGTTGAGTAGGCCCACAGAAAATTATTAATATGTTGTTTACTATCTTCACTAATAAACAATGTTTGTAGCTGATCGTCATAAAAGATGTTGTCAGGGTTAGCGATGTGGTCAATGGCTGCGGTGTTGCCGAAGTCATCCTTTTTGATATCTTTACCAGTGATAAGTGTACGCATGCTGGCTGCTACGTACTTACTATTGATACTTCGATTTTCTGAATCTTTTACGTTTGTTTTCATATCCAGGGCATAGATGGCGCCTGAGATTATCTTGTCTAGTTGTATGTGATCATCCACGCCCTTATTTTTCAACATGCCGTCATTGATTGATGACATGGCAATATAGAGGGTGTTGTCCTGTGCGTTGAAAGCCAGGCCTTCCATTTTGTTAAATTCTGTTGTGGCACCGCGAAGTGCTGCATAGCGTTCAGTTTCCAGGAATGCAGCGGCCTCTTGCATGTCTTTATTGACTGCTAGAAAAAGTGGACGTGTTGTAGATGTTTTGATCTTGATATGTTGAGCAGACGGTTTTTGCGAAAATGAAAAAATGTCATTGAAATGCAAGGTGTTTGAGAGTGTCTGCAGGCGTTGATTAGAAGATCGTCCTAGCCAAATCCACGTTAATGTGGCACTTCCTCCATGCTTTGCGCTCGTTTGGTTCCAACGAGCGGCATACAGTGTGCCTGCTGATAAATCACCTGGCTTATCAGCAACGAACATGATGAGTGGTTTATATGCGCCATCATTACCAAGGTATACCGTCTTACGATCAGGTAGAACCAGGGCCATTTCCCAGGCGCCACGCCCCATTGCATAATGTTTAACGATATTTGTATTGCCATTTTCATCAATACTTACTTCGGGAATAAGCCCATAATGATAGGCACGTGCGCTACGAGTATTATTAAAGTAGTCTCTGGTGATATTGTCTTTGAGAGTGCTACTCCTGGGAGAGCCGGGTAGCGCATCGAAATAGTAATTTTCTTCGCTAGCTAAATGTGTATTCCATGGGGTTTGTGACGCAAAGCAGGGAACATGAATGCCATTTACTGTTGATGTGTCGATGTTACGTTGTCGTATTGCCTTAAGCTTGCCTTCTTTAGTCTGGCTTAACTCAGTTAGCGCCATGCTCATGATACTGTTCTGAGCAAGCAGGGATGCACTGTCGAGCCAATCGTATTCAAAATGCGTTATCAAATAAGGCTTGTCCTCGATTATTAGGAGACTGTTGCCATCTGGCGCTTCAGAAATTACGGGTTTGCCATGTGAGTCATAGCGCGGTTTACCCTTTACATCATAATACTGACCGGCCGGGTAGGGGTTGTCGCCGATTTTATCCTTGTTAGTGAAAAGGATGTTGTAACGCAGCGGGTGCTTTGTAGTTTTGCCGCTTTCCTGAGTGACGATAAGCTCACTACTGGTATAGGTGCTGGTGCGTTGCTCCACTGTTTCCGGGGGTGGTGTTGCGGTAAAGCGAACATCATAGGCATGTAGTGTACTGGCTATGCCATACAACGATATGAACATTAGCAGGGTCAGGGTGTGGCGTCGTGTTGTCATCGTGACTTGCTCATATGGAATATTAAAATTGTATCAGTCTAACTTTGATATCGCATTATTTGAGGCAGTTTTTAATCAGCCCTGATATTAGGCTTTTAATATTTATAAGTGAAATGCAATAGTCAGCTACGGGATGCGCTGCGTGCTAAAGTGGGCTCAACATCCCTGTCTCGTCCACATCTATGGCGACTTGCTCATACCATCCCTGTATCGCGGCGTCGCCAATGACGCAGCAGCGCATCACCTGTGGCTGACTCTATTACGCTGCGCAAGGGGCCTGAATGGCCGGCCTATGACAGAGATCGGCGTCTTTGAAAACGTGCGTGCCAGGGAAGGCGAAAGCACGTTTTCAAAGATTCGAGCCCAATATGGATGTTGGGCGAGATTAAGCCGAAAACTGTCATAGGCTGGTCGTTCAGATGGGGAGATGCGCTGTTGACCTTAAGTAAAACTCTATGTGTTCATAAAAAATACCTGTGAGACATCGTCCAGGTCAAAAGGTATTTTTGATATATGACAAATATTGGACCACGAGAGATTACCACGCCATTTCGACCAATCCCGCTAGATGTGCCGGAGGGGATGAAGCCGAATGAGTTTTTCAATAGTACAGAGAATTTGAACGATCTTGTACACAATAATGGATTATTGAAAAATCCTGAAAACTTACTTATGTATCGCAAGGCGCTTGGCCATAGTAATTTGTTTGATACCTCTATTATATATAACACATCAGAATGCATTCTTGATCCACTGGGAAGACCGGTGCGCCGTACCCAGGTGCCCGAGAACGTCAAGCACGTCTGGAACCGCATGAACCAGATTATTATTGAGTACATGCTGGAGCAATTTCCTGAGCCTGAGAATCATCTTGTCCTGGCGGGTGAAGCGAGTCTTGATGCCACCTGGCCGTTGACATCACCAGGTGTGCCTAGCATTAGAATGCTACACAATCATTTTATCGTTTTTGATATGGATGAATTGCGCCAGGCAAAACTGACTGATCCGGAGAGTCCAAATTTAACCGATGGTGGGCAACATAGCTTGTTTGAAAAATACATGCATGATGTTTATCACCAGTTTTTCAATGAAGCGCTGAACCTGACAATATTAAGACCAACCAGAAATGGGGACGCGCAGTTTTCTATTACTGGCTACCCACAGGGACTGCCAAGCTGGGAAATAGTTGGCGGCATCGATGCACTGAAACAGGTGCGTTTCTGGAAGGAATATGACGCGATCCTTGAAGGGTTCATTGATTTCTATCGTACCTTTTTCTCACAGGTATCAACGCGCAATGCAGCAATGTTGCCAGATACCTATTTCCCTGAACAGGTCGAGAATATTCTGCTATTCAATAATGAGTTTATGACGTCAGCGAAGAAAGTGCGTGATCGCTGTATGAAAGATGCGCGTTATGCTAATAGCTTGCGCTGGAAGCCGGCATTTAAACAGCTTATTTATCGTAACGAGCAGGGTAAGCTTATTGTTACAATCAGTCCTAATTCGATTGGTAATGCTATTACCGAGCTGCTTGGTGTAGTGGTGAATCGTGTGCCGGATGCGGCAGCATATGAAAGTACTGAGCCTGCCTTGTTAGAGAAACTTCTTGAGGCAAGAAGGCGCCTTGTGAAAGCGGATTTAGGTGAAGCAATTGCAACTGATTACTGGGGCGCTGAATAATTATTTTGACGTCATGACATAGACGCCGTCCCAGTCCTTGGGTGGGTTCTCTTTAAGGTTTTTGCAGCGGTTTATATATTCGCTAGAAAGTTTGTCATTAGGGTTAGCTTTTAGCGCATCACCAAACAATTTGATGGCCTTGTCCCAGTTACCGTCGGTGTATTCCTTGCGAGCCTCACTAAAACAGCCCACCACATCCATCAAGTTAGGAAACTCATCTGAGTCATAATAGTCCAGTACTTCATAGACACGTACAGGTTCTGTTTTACCTTTAACGATAAAATAGTCTACATCACGAATGCGATATGTGCCTTTTAGTTCGTTTTTCGTGTTTTCACTAATCAGGATACGAGCAAAATAGGACTTGCAGGCAGATTCAAGTCGTGCCGCAAGATTAACGCCATCACCGATCATAGTGAGATCTTTGAATTTGGATGCACCAATATCACCAAAAACTACGTCATCAGTATTAAGACCCAGGCCCATGTCTATTGGTTTTAGACCTTTCTTTTCACGATCGACATTCCATTCCTTGACGGCGCTTATCATGCCGATGCCAGCACGCAATGCTCTGTCTGGGTGATCTTCCAAAGGTTGGACGGGCAAACCAAAACTGGCCATGATGGCATCGCCGATAAATTTATCAATTAAGCCCTTTTCACCATTGATGCACTCATACATACGATCAAAGTAATCATTTAAGAAGGTAACTGTGCCCGTCGCACCTAATTCTTCTGTTAGTGATGTAAAACTACGAACATCCGAAAATAATACAGTGGGTCGCGCGGTCTGGCCGGCTGACATGGCCTCTGGATCCTGAGATAACTGATCGGTCAGTCGAGGGTCAATGTATTTTGACATTGTGGCCTGCATGCGTTTTTCGCTACTAATATCTTCGAGCATGATCATGCTACCAAGATTTTCGCCCGTTTCTGTTTTCAATGGCAGCAGTGTGATGTTCATTGAAAATGTCTTGTCGTCAAACAGGATGTCTACTTCCATATAATTTTCGGTCAGCTGTGATTCGACGACGTTAGTCAGGTGATCCTTAATCCAGCTGTTTTCTTCTCCCAGAAAATCATCAACAGGTTTGTTAAGAATTTCAGTTTCCTTAATATCGAAAATCTTTGAAATGGCCTTATTGCAGGTCACAATAGTCATGTTCTCATCAAGCGTGACAACGCCATTACTCATACTGTCGAGCATGCTTTCACTGTAGTTCTTCATGTTCTGCACATCGTTGAAGAGTTTTGCATTCTCTAGCGCGATGGATACCTGTGCAGTAAATGCTTTCAGACGCGATTCATCCTCATTGGTAAATGCACCGCCACGTTTGTTTAACATTTGTGTTACGCCAATGACCTTGCCTGCTTTGTTGACCAGCGGCACGCACAGTATCGAGCGAGTAAAAAAGCCAGTCTGTTTATCAAAGGAGGGGTTAAAGCGTAGATCCGCATAGGCATGCGGCATATTGATACTCTCGCCAGATGAGAACACCGCCCCCGCGATTCCCATATGATTTGGGAAACGGATTTCTGTTGCATCGATGCCTTCACCGAGTTTCGAGAATAACTCATTCGTTTTATCATCATTCAGAAACAGGGTAGAGCGCTCGGCGTTAAGCATACGGGTTGCTTCACTCATGACTTTTTGCAGTAAATGTCCGAGATCAATTTCAGAGGTGATGTCGGCGACGATATCGAGGAATTCGAGTTCCTGTTTACGTGCCTTTTTCATCTTCTCTGCAGACTGCGTATTCTTCAGTACAGCCGCCGCCTGCATTGACATGGATTCGAGTATTTCCACATCCACCTCAGTGAAGGTGCCATCATTTTTATTGAGCGCCTGACAGACACCGATAACTTCACCCATGATGGTTTTTATGGGTACGCAAATGATGCTTTTTGTTTCATAACCTGTTTGCTGATCAGTTTCCTGGTTAAATCGATCGTCGGCATAGGCGTCATGGATGATAATGCGCTCGCCGGTAGTAAATACGTGTCCAGCGATACCTTTGGTATTGATAATGCGAATAGTATGTGAGCGGCTGCCTAGCGCAACACGTGAATAGAGCTCATTGGTTTCTTTGTCGTTAAGAAATATTGTGCCACGATCTGCATTAAGTTCCTTTGTCGTCAAATGCACAAGAACTTCCAGCATCTCATCTAGAGATTCCAGTGACCCCATTCGGCGTGTAACATTAACGAGTAGCTCCGCCTGGCGTAAACGTTTACGTTCGTCGTCGCTGAGCGATTTTTTATCCTTATGGATGTCAGGATCAATATTTTTTGTCATTGTGTCTTGCCCCGGCTATTCCGTTTCCAGACTTTCTCGTAGTGACTGGATGGTATTCTGCAATTGGCTGCGTTCTTTATTATAGTTGCTGTGCAATTCGGCAATCTCTTCACCACTGCTTAAGCGTTGGTGTTCTAGTTCTTCACGAAGTGATGCGATCGTTTTTTGCATCTGGTTCATCTCAACACCGTTATCAGCAACAGTGTCCTGTATGGCTCTGCTATGTTCGAATTCTTTTTCTTCAAGTTCTTCACGTAAGGAAGCAATTGTCGTTTGCAGTTGATTAAGTTCTACACTGTTGTTGGCGGCGAGATCCTGTAATGCTTTGGTATGCTCATATTCGCGTTGTTCCATTTGTTCACGTAATGAAGCAAGCGCGTTTTTTAACTGAGCGACTTCACTCTGACCATCCGCTACAGCATGCTGAACCTGTTTCTGCATTTCAAATTGCAGGCCTTCTATTTCATCTCGCATCGCCTGAATAGTCGTACCTAGCTGAGCAATTTCAGCCTGCGCATCGGCAACAGCATCACCCACACGAGAGTCTGACTCGTGTGTTACACCTTCAAGCTCTTCACGGATTGCGGCAATGCTTTCCTTGAGATGGTTATTATCTCGTTCGCAGGTGCGTAAGGCTTCTTTTAGTGTTTCCTCTGTCATATCACTCAAATTTTTGTATAAAACTGATACAAGTTATGGTTTAAGGACATTCCTGTCCATAGAGTGATCCCCGAGTGACGTATTATGCGTCATATATCATAATAGCTAATTTATGTAAGCCATTGATTAATATATATTATTATGTATGGCAAGCGTATGTTTGGGTTACCCAAGCGCGTCCTTTTATCTGTGATTCTAGCACTAACATGAAGTTATGTCGGCACAAGCTAAAGGAAGTCAATATGAAAATGATGTATATCAGCATGGCTTAATATTGTTCATGTTAGACTGATAGTCTGTTGTAAGATTTAAGAAATATTATGAGGCTAAGCTTGTCTGTTAGATTGACCGCAGTGACATGCACTGCTGAGGCCTAAATAACGAAGTTCCCTATAATAAAACAGAGTTGCTTATGGACGCCTTCGACACCAAACATTCGAGTCTTTATTTTAATCGTGAGCTTAGCCTGCTGAAATTTCAGTCACGTGTGCTGGCGCAGGCGCGAGATGAAAATACCCCGCTACTGGAACGGCTGCGTTTTCTGTGTATTTCGAGTACCAATCTGGATGAGTTTTTTCAGATACGTGTATCAGGGTTAAAGCATCGTTTGGCGCTTGATTCCAGTTCTGGCGCTGCAGATGGCATGGTGCCAGAAATAGCCCTGCAGGCAATTAGCCAAGAAACACATAAGCTTGTTGAAGAGCAATATCGTGTCTGGAATGACATTCTGATACCAGAGCTGCAGAAAGAAGACATTACTTTTCTGAAGCGCTCTGAGTGGAATGAACAGCAGGCAGAGTGGGTTAAGGAATATTTCTTTGATCAGCTATTACCGGTATTAAGCCCACTTGGACTTGATCCGGCGCATCCTTTTCCCCGTGTCGCGAATCAGAGTCTGAATTTTATTATCTCACTCGAAGGTAAAGATGCCTTTGGGCGTGAAAGTCGTATTGCCATCGTTCAGGCGCCACGAATTTTACCTCGTGTCATTCGATTGCCAAATGATATTAGTACTGGTGACTCGTTTGTCTTTTTAAGTTCGATTATTCATACCCACATCGGTGATCTTTTCCCTGGTATGAACCCTACCGGCTGCTATCAGTTCCGAGTGACACGTGATAGTGATATGTTTGTCGAGGAAGAGGAAGTCGAAGATCTGATGCGTGCCATCAAGGGTGAGCTTTCATCTCGTCGTTTGACTGATGCGGTACGTTTAGAGGTCGCGGATAACTGTCCTGATGAAATGGCGCAGTTTCTATTGCGTAAATTTAAATTATCGCAGGAAGATCTTTATCAGGTTCACGGCCCAGTGAATCTGAATCGACTACTTGCAGTGCCCGATGTGGTAGAGAAGCCTGAATTAAAGTTTCCGCCGTTTACGCCAGGTTTGCCGAGCCGGCTACGTTCCAACGAAGATATGTTTGATTTGATTAGCCAGGATGATCTGACGCTCTATCACCCCTATGAATCATTTGCGCCCGTGGTTGATTTCTTGCGTCAGGCGGCTGCGGATCCTAACGTGCTTGCCATTAAACAGACGCTTTACCGTGCAGGTAATAACTCGCCGCTTGTTGATGCCCTGGAAAGTGCTGCCAAGGCAGGTAAAGAGGTTACCGTTGTTGTCGAATTGCGCGCACGTTTTGATGAGGCGGCTAATATCGAACTGGCCTCACGCCTGCAATCAGCTGGGGCCCATGTTGTATACGGCGTGGTTGGTTATAAAACGCATGCCAAAATGTTGCTGGTTGTACGACGTGAAGGCACCACGATGAAGCGATATTTGCACCTGGGTACCGGTAACTATCATGTCGGCACTGCGCGTATCTATGTTGACTACAGCTTTTTCACTGCCGATGAGCAAATTTGTGAAGATATACATCGTGTGTTCCAGCAGTTAACTGGCCTTGGTAAGGCGACGAAACTTAAAAAAGTCATACAGTCTCCGTTTTCATTACATAAGACCATGATGAAGATGATAGATGCTGAGGCTGAGCATGCGCGCAATGGCAAGGACGCAAGAATTATTATCAAAATTAACTCGCTTGTTGAACCTGCTATTATTCAATCTCTATATCATGCGTCGCAAGCCGGAGTAAAAATCGATCTCATTGTTCGAGGTATATGCTGTTTACGCCCTGGCGTGACGGGGGTATCAGATAATATTAGTGTGCGTTCCATTATCGGACGTTTCCTGGAGCACTCACGTATTTTTTATTTTTACAACGATGGTGATGAGAAAATCTATTGCGCTAGTGCTGACTGGATGGATAGAAACTTTTTCCGTCGTGTGGAGGTATGTTTTCCTATTGAGAATGCAAGTCTCAAATCGAAGATGATTAAATTCGGACTGAAAGCATTTCTGGAAGACAATAGTCAGGCCTGGGAATTACACGAAGATGGAAGCTATACACACGTTCAGCCCGGTGAAGATGATATTAATGCCGCGCAAACGCGCCTGCTGGAAAAATATAGTGCGGAGATTACAACGCAGTAATCTATATTTCCCTGATTTTTAGAGTGAAGCCAATATCCTGAAGGCGTATTTTCTCATCCTCCAGATCAGCACAGATCAATGGGTGATCCTGTAACCAGGATTTTTCAAAGGCTATCCGCAATCTGTTTTTCCTGGCCTTAATATCGGGTACAGGGATTTCAGTATGTGTACGGCTACGTTGCAGAATAATGGCGATACGTAAAATAATGCATAGATGAATGATATGTCTGCGTTGTTTCTCGTGCAGTTTCATGAATTGCATTTCATCGAATTTGCCGCGATGAAAACGAATTAGCGTGGCAAGATTTTCCTGTTCCTGATATGAAAACCCCGGCAAGTCAGAATTCCTGGTCAGGTAGCTGCCGTGCTTATGATAGTCCGCATGTGCAATAGCAAGCCCGACCTCATGAAGACGGCAAGACCAGTTTAATAACTGTTCATGTTCCTCATCTTTGATTTTCCATTTCTTTTTTACGCCATTATATAAGAGCATTGCTGTTTCAAATACATAGCCAGCGTGGGTTAGATCTACTGAATAGCGATTACTAAAGGCTTCAATGGTAGTTTCGCGTACATCTTCATGTCGAATTCGGCCGATAAGCTCATAGGTGAGTCCTTCGCGAACAGCGCCGTCAGATACACGCATACTGGTGAGTTCAAAGGTATTGAAAATTGACTGCAATACGAGGTAGCCGCCGGCAAAGACGGGTCGTCTTGCTTCTGATAGCCCATCGAGTTTGAGGTTGTCATAATGCCCGGCGCGGAGTATTTCCTGTCGTATATGGCGCATCGATTCAAGTGTTATACCATCATTGCTAAAGCCATTCGCCTGAGAAATTTTTGCAATAGAACGAATACTACCGGATGAACCGATTGCTTCACTCCATCCTGATTCGATAAATTGCATGGGTAAACTTTCCAGCTTTACCATGGCGTGAAGTTCTGCCTGCGCGAGTCGCTTTTCGGTGACACGTCCATCAGGGAAAAAACGTTTAGAGATATTAACGCAACCAACCTTGGTGCTTTCGAGTAACAGTGGTGTAAAGCGTTCCCCAATGATGGTCTCGGTACTACCGCCACCAATATCAACAACGAGTCGTTTGCTGCCTGTCTCTGCGAGACTATGTGAAACGCCAAGGTATATCAGGCGAGCTTCTTCAATACCTGAAATGATATCGATTGGATGATTCAGGATGTTCTCGGCTTCAGCAAGAAAAGATTTTGAGTTGCGGGCGACGCGTAAGGTATTTGTGCCAACGATGCGTATATCTTCAGCATCAATATTCTGAATTCTTTGTGAGAAACGCTCCAGACACGCAAGGGCGCGATCCTGTGCATCGTTGGATAAACGGTTTTTGTTGTCTAGACCTGCGCCAAGACGAACCATTTCCTTGAGTCTATCGACTACCTGGATGGAAGTGCCGTCAGTGCGACCGATCAGCATATGAAAACTGTTTGAACCAAGATCCACCGCGGCGAGCATGCGAGGATATTCTGCTTCCTGGCTATTATTATCTGTCATGTATGACAGTATAGGCAGTAGGGGTATCGATTTAAAGGGAGAGAAGGTAACCGGGCATCAGGACGATGCCCGGTTGGTGAACTAATTAACTAGCAAGGCGTTCTTTAATGGCGTTGATAACAGCGTCACTTGAAGTGGCGTCAACAGTCGTTAACAGACCTTCGTTTTCGTAAAAACCAATCAATGGCGCTGTTTTTTCATTGTAAGTTTCCAGACGGTGACTAATTGCTTCTTCCGTTTCGTCTTCACGCTGAACAACAGGGCTACCACACTTGTCGCATTTACCTTCTTCTTTTGGTGGGTTGCTCTTGACGTTGTAGATCGCCTGGCAATCGCCATTTGAGCAGGTGCGACGTGTCGTTAGACGGTCCAGAATTACGTCACGAGCGACATCAATGTTCACAGCCATGTCCAGAGTGATGCCTATTTTGGCAAGCAGGTCTTTGAGCTGTTCAGCCTGCGGAATCGTACGAGGGAAGCCATCAAGCAGGAAGCCTTTTTCACAGTCAGGTTCTTGCAGGCGTTCTTCCATAATTCCCATAATGAGCTCATCAGGAACCAGATCACCTCGGTTCATGTAACCTTGAGCTTCTTTACCCAGATCAGTACCTGCAGCAACGGCACCACGCAGAATGTCACCGGTTGAAATTTGTACAGAACCATCGATTTCAGTAAGAAGTTTGGCTACTGTTCCTTTGCCCGCACCGGGTGCACCTAATAGAATCAGTTTCATGTGAGTGTCTCGCTTTATATATGTTAGTTGAAACAGTGGTGAAAAATTGGGTTGCAAATGTAATCAATTTGTAGCGATGAAACAAGTATTTTCTTCGCGTGGAAATTGCTATGTATCTGATAAGGTGGGTTTTTCGATATTATATAAATTCGATTACCGTGTCTGAAAGCCGGCACACGCTCAATTACTCACAAACTCGGATGAGCCAGACAGGTAAATGGCGTATGATCGCGCATCAGTTTTTAGCGAAATAAGGGTTTTCTATGAGTACCGAACATTCTCTACGGATTTGCGTTATGACAGTCTCTGATAGCCGAACGGAAGACACCGATACATCTGGCCAGGCACTTGTTGAGGGATTACAGGCTGCGGGTCATTCTTTATCAGAAAAATGCATATTACCTGATGACCGTTATGTTATTCGTGCGCAAGTTGCAGCCTGGATTGCTGATGCGGAGAAAGATGTGGTGCTCATCACAGGTGGCACCGGCGTGACCGGGCGCGATGTCACTCCTGAAGCCGTCAGTGTGTTATTTGATAAAGAGATTCCAGGGTTTGGTGAATTGTTTCGCATGCTTTCCTATGAAGAAATTCGCACCTCAACGATTCAGTCGCGAGCCATTGGCGGAGTCTCGAATGGTACCCTGATTTTCTGTCTGCCAGGTTCAACGGGAGCCTGCCGGACAGCATGGAATAAAGTGCTTAAAGATCAGCTGGACATAAATCACAAGCCATGTAATTTTGTTGAACTCATGCCGCGTCTGAAAGAATCATAACATGTCTGATCCCTGTTTTAGCCCTGAGCAAAAAATGTTGTCAGTCGATGAGGCCGTCGATTTTCTGCTCTCCAATGCAGTCGCACTAACTGCAACAGAAAGTGTATCAACAGGTGATGCAGTAGGCAGGGTGCTGGCTGAGGATGTTACCTCGACAGTGAATGTACCACCGGCAGATAACAGCGCAATGGATGGTTATGCGGTACGTTGTCTTGATGTAGAGAAATCTTCGCGTCTGCCTGTTAGTCAGCGTATTCCCGCTGGTAGTGTTGCAAACAGACTCGAGGCAGGCACCGCTGCGCGTATTTTTACTGGTGCCCCTGTGCCAGATCAGGCTGATGCAGTGATCATGCAGGAACAATGTGAAGAAGATGGTGGCTACGTTAGCATTAATGACTTGCCAAAGCCTCGGCAAAATATTCGCTTGGCTGGTGAAGATATCACATCAGGTAGTGTGATATTAGAAAAAGGACAGCGCTTACGTCCACAGGATATTGGGCTTGCTGCTTCAGTAGGTGTTGCTCAGCTGGAGGTCTATAAAAAATGCCGCGTTGCGATTTTTTCTACGGGTGATGAGCTTGTTGAACCTGGTGAAGCATTACCCGAGGGGAAAATATATAACTCTAATCGTTATACGATGACGGGTTTATTACAAAAGCTGGGCTGTGACGTGATCGATCTTGGTCGAGTCAACGATACTTTGCAGGACACTATTAATGCCATAACAGCAGCAGCTGAATGCGCGGATGTCATTATGACGAGTGGTGGAGTGTCTGTTGGTGAAGAAGATTATATCAAGGCTGCACTTGAGCAACTTGGCAGCGTTTCGATGTGGCGCGTTGCGATGAAACCAGGAAAGCCAGTTGCATACGGCAATGTTAATGGCACCCCTTTTATTGGTTTGCCCGGCAACCCGGTATCCGTTTTTTCGACCTTTTGCATATTCGCTCGTGGTTTTTTACTCAAGACGATGGGGGTAGTAGAGAACCTATTGCCAGAACAGATCCCTGTGGTGGCAGATTTTGACTGGTCACGAGCCGGGCCAAGACGAGAATTCGCTCGCGCACAAGTAATTGCCAATGAGAAGGGCGTACTGCGGGCAACCCTGTATCCGTCACAGAGCTCCGGCGTACTGACATCAACTGTATGGGCGAGTGGTTTCGTTGTTATTCCTGAAAACACCGTGATCAATGCAGGTGATACAGTCATGTATTTACCCTTTAACGAGGTATTATGTTGATAGCCGCTGATGAGCTTACGCTGGTAATACTGGCTGGAGGAAAGGCTCAACGACTCGGGGGCAAGCAAAAAGGACTGCTGCCTGTGCAAGGCAAGCCAATGATTCAGCATCTCACTGAAAAATTCCATAATAAAGTAGCGCGCCTAATTATTAACGCCAATGCCGATAGTGATCGCTATCTGAATTTCGCTGATGCCGTTGTTGCCGATACGCTGGATGATTTCCAGGGTCCATTGGCAGGCATACTGGCTGGCATGCAAAATGCAGAGACTTGCTACATGTTAGTGCTGCCCTGTGATGTGCCAATGGTGCCTGGCGATGTGATTAGTATGCTCTCTACAGCAATGCAGCAGGATACTGATGTGGCGGTTGTAAGCTTACAACATCGATTACAACCTGTGTGTCTATTATTGCGAACTGATTTGGTGCAAAACTTACAGACTGCGCTCTCTCAGGGTACACGCAAGGCTGAAGACTGGGTGCGTAGCCTGCGATTTGTGCAAGTCGATGATACAAATAGAGAGCAGTGCTATATGAATGTAAATACAGCAGATGATCTGCAGCATGTTGAGTCGATGTTACATGATGCAGTAAGCAAAAAGGAAACAGGTAATGCTTGAAGATGTTTTAACGGTGATCCTTGCGGGCGGGGTTGGCTCAAGGCTTGCACCATTGACCAAAGATCGTGCGAAACCGGCTGTACCTTTCGGTGGCAAATATCGGATTATTGATTTCACACTGGCAAATTGCATCCACTCCGATCTGCGTCGCATTTTGGTGCTGACCCAATATAAATCACATTCCTTACAGAAACACTTGCGCGATGGCTGGTCCATTTTTAATCCAGGGCTTGGTGAATACATTACGCCCGTGCCTCCTCAGATGCGTATGGGTGATAACTGGTATAGCGGTACCGCCGATGCGATTTATCAGAACCTGTATCTGCTTGAGCGCAGTGAGGCCAAATGGGTGGTTGTATTGTCTGGTGATCATATCTATCGCATGGATTACGCTGCCATGGTCAAGTATCATCAGCAGCACGATGCGGCTGTGACGATTGCCGGCATGGAGGTTTCACTTGAAGAGGCACGCTCTTTTGGTGTGATGGGTATTGATGAGAAAAGCCAGATTCTGCACTTTGAAGAGAAGCCTGAGAGTCCAGAATGCCTACCCGGGCATCCAAACATGGCGCTTGCATCGATGGGGATTTATGTCTTTTCAATGGAATTACTACTCGACGTACTGAAATCTGATCATAATGATAAAGACTCCTGTCATGATTTCGGCAAAGATATTATTCCTGATCTGATTCGAAAGCATCCAGTGTATGCCTATCCATTCGGGGGTAATTCGGGTCGCGTTGAGCAGGATAAATACTGGCGTGATGTCGGTACAATGGATGCGTATTACGATGCCAATATGGACTTGCTTGAAGCAGTGCCGCCATTAAACCTGTATCAGGAAGACTGGCCAATCTGGACACATCAGGCACAGTTTCCACCAGCGCGTACCGTGCCAGGTTATTCAGGTAATGAAGGCATCTTCATTAATTCCATCGTGGCCGGTGGTACGGTCATAGCTGGCGGTAGCGTGCAACATTCAATATTGTTCCCGCATGTGTTTATCGATGATGAAGTCATTGTCGAAGATAGCATTCTATTTGAGGGCGTAAAAGTTGGTAGTGGGGCAAAATTGTCTCGCTGCATTGTTGATAAGAACGTTGAGATTCCAGCGGGAGAGACAATAGGTTTTGACGAACAGAAGGATCGCGAGAGATTTACAATATCTGATCGCGGGATCGCTGTCGTGCCAAAAGGCTATCAGTTTTCATGATGTAAGGGCTGGTTCTTAGCTCTTTATATAGAAGAACAAGAGTATGAGATTCAAGATGAGCATAACAACGGCTGTTGTGCGCCAGAAGCCCACAGGGTTTCTTTCTATATAAGGGGTATATTTCTGATTGGCGAATTCCGTGTTCGGTTGTGATAGGTCATGCACGAACTCGGAGAGTCTTTCATAGCGTTTCTCAGGGTCAAGGTTGACCGATTTTTGTATTGCCATATCCATCCATAGCGGGATTTCTGGTGCATAGTGTTTTACTGAAGTATAACGAACACGCTTTAGATTACTGGCTTTAAGTGCATTACCGTAGGGTAACTTACTGCCAGTCAGCATTTGATAGACAATGACACCAAGCGCATAGATGTCAGAACGGTTGCTGCCAGAAAAGCCCTGGAAATATTCAGGCGCAGCAAAGTCCATCGTGCCAAGAATATTATTTTTCTCATAGGGTGTATGTGATTCTTCAGTGCCGGCAATACGTGTAGAGCCGAAATCGATTATGATGGCCTTGCCTTGCTTGTCGAGCATGATGTTTTCAGGTTTTAAATCACGGTGCACCATTTCCAGGCGATGAAAATGACGAAGACCTGCTGCAATTTGTTCAATAATATTACGCACGTCTTCTAATTCAGGCTTGGCATGAGCATTCATCCATTCACGCAGCGATTCACCATCAATGTATTCTGTTGTGTAATACAAAAAACGTCTGCGACGTTGCGTATCAATAATTTTCAAGACATGATCATTGTTGATGCGTCTACCAACCCATTCTTCATGTAAAAACTGATCAAGGTAAGCAGGATCATCACTATAATTAACTGACGGTGTTTTGAGAATGACCTTTTGACCGGTGTCAGTATCCTGGGCGACATAAATCTGTGTCCGGCTACTCGCATGCAGCTCGCGGGTCACCCGGTAACCATCGATGGTCATTCCCGGTTCAAGTTCAGGTGGGAAAGGTAACTCAGTTAAATGTTGATAAAAATCTTCCTCATTGAGGTGGGGGAGGTGATCAACCCGAATAACCTGACATGTCACATTGTCATCGCTGCCATTTTCAAGTGCTCGCGCGACAATGGCTTTGGCAGCCTTGTCAGGATTGCTTTTATATTCCTGTAAGAGCTTCTTAATGGTTTGCCCTGGAACAAACTCATAAATGCCATCCGTCATCAGGGCATACATGTCACCAACTTCAACAGGTACTGATTTATAGTCAATATCAAGCGTGAGTTCTGCCCCCATCGCTCGCCCCAGGTAGGTTTTGCTTCCAGAAGCGAGTATGCGGTGATCATGTGTCAGCGGTTCTAGATCTTTATCACGTAAACGGTAAATGCGTGAGTCGCCAATATGAAACAGGTGAACGGTGCTTGATTTAAATACCATGGCACTGAATGTGGATAGCATGGCTCGTTCAGTGTCATAGGCCTTTTGCGACTGGCTATATAACCAGCGGTTAATGGCTCCCAGCACCTTTTGGCCTGACGTTTTGACTGTCCATGAGTCTGGCGTACTGTAGTAGTCGCCAAGGAATCCACGCACGCATGTTTCACTGGCTTCTCTACCACCTTCACTTTGGCTGACGCCATCAGCGATAACAGTACATATGCCTTTGAGTGAAAGGGCTGGTTCTTCCGGGATATGTACACCGCACGCATCATCATTCAGGCCTTTTACGCCTGCTTCAGAGTGTTGGCCAACTTGTATCGCCGTCTGTGCGTTTTTAGTCATAATGTTAGAAATAGAAAGTGACGCCGTCAGTATAACGGCGTCACTTAGGCTTGACGAATTCAGATGATGGTTATTTTACTTCGATCATCTGCACGGTACCATCGGGCAGGACTTCGGTCATTTGCCCTTTGGGATCTTCAAGAAAAAGCAGTATTAAGAACAGCACAGCTCCGCCAAATAAGCCAATGACCATGAAGAACATGTCATAGCTGACGATAGAGTTAACGGTCAGAAATATTACGGCACCGACATTTCCATAGGCACCAACCATTCCGGCAATTTGCCCGGTCATGCGGCGTTGCACGAGTGGCACCATAGCATATACGGCTCCTGATCCCGCTTTAGAAAAGATGCCGGCTAAAATGGTTATTAGCACAACTAGCCAAACAGGCCAGGTCTGGTTCACAAATCCTAATACGACGAAGAAAATGGTAATACCTGTAAAAACGATAATAAGGGTTAACTTGCGTCCGATTTTATCGCTAACCCAGCCGCCTGCAGGGCGAGCGACTAAATTTAAAAATGGGTAGATGCCTGCTAGCAGTGCAGCGGTTACCTTCGGTATGTCAAACCACTCTACATAGAATAATGCCAGCATCGAAACGACAGCCAGTTCGGTACCAAAAGTCACCAGATAGGCAAAGTCGAGTGTTGCCACTTGCTTAAATTTGTAACGGTGCATTTCGGGTACAGGGTTTTTCAGCACATGACTGTTGAGATGCCATATCTTCCAGACCTGGACTGCATAAATCAGAGCAAGCAAAACATAAATAACAATCGTGGTTTTGTCGCCGATCAGTCCCATATTTGTTGGGGATAACTTCCACGTCAGCACAGCTAAGGCAAGAAACAGTGGAATGTTCATTAATATATATAGTATCAGGTCACCAGCACTGGTTATTTCCATAGCGCCTGTCTTTTTTGGTTTAAAGTAGGTTGAGCCTTTCGGAGTGTTACTAACACTGAAGTAGTACAGGACGCCGTAGGCGATAGCTACAACACTGGCCACAGTTAAAGCAATACGCCAACCATCACTGTCGCCAACATAGGCAGCAATGAATGGCAGAGTGGCCGCCGCACCTGCAGCACCAAAATTACCCCAGCCACCATAGATGCCTTGTGCAATACCAGTTTGTTTGGCTGGAAACCATTCACCAATCATGCGAATGCCAACAACAAATCCTGCGCCGATAAAACCTGATAAGAATCGCAATAGTGCAAGTTGTTCGTAACTATTAGCCCAGGCAAACGCAATGCTGATTGCTCCACCTAAAGTTAATATGATGCTGTACATTATTCGCGGGCCGAGTTTATCAACCAGCATGCCAACGACGATTCGTGCGGGTATTGTCATGGCAACATTAAGAATTAGCAGAACTTTGGCTTGTTGATCAGTTAAGCCAAGCGCCTCTTTAATGAAAGGCATCAGGGGACCTAAGCTCAGCCAAACTACGAAAGTCATAAAAAATGCAAACCAGGTGAGATGCAAAATTCGATACTTTCCGCTGAATGAAAATAAGTTAAATTTGTTTTCGTTGCTCATAAGTTAATTCCAATGTGGATTTTAAAAGTTCTGCACACACTCAAAGCAACATGCATGCCATATTATGGTGAATGACGATCAATAGTGGTGAATTAATGCATTTATGTTTTTTATTTATGAAATTCTATGGTGCATGCACATATAGTGATCACTATTGTTCTGATGAGGTGCACAAAATGCACTAACTCGGTACGTTTCTCACAGTTAACTTGTCAGGGATTAATCACCAGAAAAATTTATGATGGCCATGTTATGAAGAATATGACTCTTAAAGATGCAGTTTTTCTAATATTGCACTATATCTGTGCGCGACGTTGCTCACAACATCATCAATTTAATAGGGAGTTGTACGATCCTCCCGATTATATATAACCAATACAATAAGTTATAACATCTGATTAGTGTTTTCTAATGGATGGCACGTATGTTGCTGTATACGTCTTAACTGCTGTAACTGGGTTAGGAGCCAGCTAAATGAAAGAAAAACTTGTTGTTATTGGAAACGGAATGGCCGGAATTCGCGCTGTTGAAGAACTACTGAAACTGGCACCCGAGCAGTATGACATAACGGTGTTTGGTGCAGAGCCATATGGTAATTATAACCGCATCATGCTTTCTCCTGTGCTGGCGGGTGAAAAGACCATTGATGAGATTATGTTGAATGATGAGCAATGGTATAGCGATAACAGCATTACATTGCACAAAGGTAAAACGGTTGTCGATATTGATCGCACGCAGCGTAAAGTGATTGCTGATGACGGTACCACAGAAACTTATGACCGTTTGCTACTGAGCACAGGTTCGAACCCTTTCATAATTCCTATTCCAGGTAATGATCTTGATGGCGTTATTAGCTTTCGAGACATCCATGATGTCGATAAGATGGTTGATACAGCAAAGCAACACAAACACGCTGTTGTGATCGGTGGTGGTCTGCTCGGTCTTGAAGCTGCCAATGGTCTGATGCAACAAGGCATGAGTGTCACCGTGGTGCATTTAATGGATACGCTGATGGAGCGCCAGCTTGACCCGGCTGCTGCAGGTATGCTGAAAAAATCACTTGAAGAACGTGGCATGCATTTCTTAATGGGCGCTCAAACAGAAGCCATCATCGGTAAAGACAGAGTTGAAAAGGTTCACCTCAAAGACGGTACCGAGATCTATGCAGACCTGGTAGTAATGGCTGTTGGTATTCGTCCCAATACAGAGCTCGCAGAAAAAGTCGGCATACATTGCGAACGCGGTGTTGTGGTGAATGACACGCTACAGACATATGATCCCCGTGTATATGCGCTAGGCGAGTGCGTACAGCATCGTGGTGATACGTATGGTCTTGTCGCACCACTGTTTGAAATGGCCAAGGTCTGTGCGAACCATCTGGCGCACCATGGTATTGCACGCTATGAAGGCTCAGTCACCTCGACAAAACTTAAAGTGACTGGCATTGATTTGTTCTCTGCAGGTGATTTTACCGGTGACGATACGACTGATGAACTGGTATTTCAGGATGTCGCCAGTGGCGTCTATCGCAAACTGATTGTGAAAGATAATCGCATCCAGGGTGCGGTCATGTACGGCGACACTATTGATGGCACCTGGTATTTTGATTTGATGCGCGATGAAACCGATATTTCTGATATGCGCAGCACTATCCTGTTTGGTCAGGCGCACCTGGGTGATTCTGGTCATGGTGATGATAATCGTGTCGCAGCGATGTCTGATACAGCAGAAATTTGTGGTTGTAATGGTGTCTGTAAGGGCGACATTGTTAAAGCCATCACCGAGAAAAAACTTTTCACGCTCGATGATGTGCGTGCGCACACCAAGGCATCTAGCTCATGTGGTTCATGTACAGGTCTTGTAGAGGCGCTGCTTTCTCACACTGTTGGCGGCGATTACTCAGTGGCGCCACATTTGAAACCTATTTGTGGTTGCACCGAAAAGACGCACGATGAAACCCGTGAAGCAATCAAGAAACTTGAATTAAAGACCGTCCACGATGTATTCAAGGTGCTCGACTGGAAAAATGAAGATGGTTGTGCGAAATGTCGACCAGCAGTGAATTATTATTTAGTGTGTGAATGGCCAGCAGAGCAGTCTGATGATAATCAGTCGCGATTTATCAATGAACGCGTACACGCCAATATTCAGAAAGATGGCACCTATTCAGTTATTCCGCGCATGTGGGGTGGTGAAACTAACCCATCAGAGCTACGTGCCATTGCGGACGTGGCTGATAAATTCAATGTTCCGCAGATTCATGTCACCGGCGGTCAGCGTATTGATTTACTCGGCGTTAAGAAAGAAGATCTGCCAGCAGTCTGGGGCGATCTTTCAAAAGCAGGTTTTGTATCTGGGCATGCCTACGGCAAGGCGCTACGTACAGTGAAAACCTGCGTTGGTCAGGAATGGTGTCGCTTTGGCACACAGAACTCCACGCAAATGGGAATTGATTTAGAGAAGATGACATGGGGTTCCTGGATGCCGCACAAGTTCAAGCTCGCAGTATCCGGCTGTCCGCGTAACTGTGCAGAGGCCACAATTAAAGATTTTGGTGTTGTCTGTGTTGATTCTGGTTATGAATTACATGTCGGTGGCAATGGTGGCATCAAGGTCAGGGCAACGGATTTTCTCTGTGCCGTGAAAACGCCGGACGAGGTCAAAGAATACTGTGCCGCCTTTATCCAGATTTACCGTGAAGAAGCGCATTATCTTGAACGTACTGCACCATGGATAGAACGCGTCGGCCTTAGCTATGTCAAAGAGAAAATTGTCGACGATGTCGAGAATAGAAAAACACTCGCTGAACGTTTTCTATTCTCGCAGAAATACATGCAGGATGACCCATGGAAGGCGCGTGCAGAAGGTACCGATAAGCATGAATTTACTCCACTGAAAAAAATAGGATAAGCAGGTAGAAACAATGAGTGACTGGATTGAAGTAGGTCTCGTATCTGATATACCGCAACTTGGCGCACGTGTTATCAATACAGAAAAAGGGGATATCGCTATATTTCGAACGGCAAGTGATAAAATCTTTGCGCTGCGTGACAAATGTCCGCATAAGGGCGGTCCGTTATCGCAAGGTATTATTCATGGTGAAAAAGTAACTTGCCCATTACATAACTGGAACCTGAGTCTCGATAGCGGTACGGCGGTTGCTCCAGATGAGGGCTGTGCGGCGAGTTACCCGGTGAAAATTGATGGCGATAAGATTTCGCTATCGCTTGTACCAAATGAAGGTTGTCCTGAAAACGCATAGGTAGGATATACAATGCTGTTTGGCAGAAACAAGAAAAACCCAATTAAAATTGCAGACAAGGGTATCGTTGACTGGAAATATACCACCTGCGGTTATTGCTCAACGGGATGTTCGATAGAAGTAGGCCTGGATGCTGAAGGTAAGGCCGTGGCAAGTCGAGGCGTCGCTGGTGCTGACGTCAACCGTGGCAAACTGTGTCTAAAAGGTATTTTTGAGCACGAACTTTTCTATTCTGACAATCGCGGCAAAGTACCGTTGATGCGTGATAAATTCTATGAACCCTTCAAAGAGGCTAGCTGGGATGATGCACTGGATAAAACTGCCTCTGAGATAAAACGCATTCAGGAGAAATATGGCCGCGATTCGTTTGCGATTGTTTCCACCGGCCAGATAATGACAGAAGAGTTTTATACCCTTGGCAAGCTAGCTCGCGGTGTCATTGGTACAAACAATTACGATGGCAATACGACTTTGTGTATGTCATCGGCGGTGTCGGGTTACAAACGATCGTTTGGCTCTGACGGTCCGCCTGGTTGCTATGAAGATTTTGAACATACTGAATGCCTAATAGCGATAGGATCAAATCTGCCAGAACAGCACCCGATTATATTCTGGCGTTTACAACAGGCGCTAGAGAAACGTAAGTTCCCATTAATCGTTATTGATCCACGCGTGACCATGCTGGCGCAGATGGCGGATATGCACTTGCCGGTTACACCGGGCACCGATCTTGTATTACTCAATAGTCTCGCCCATGTGATACTCAACGAAGGGCTTGAAGACAGCGCGTATATCGAAGCCAATACCAATGGCTATGAAGAATTTAAGGCGCTGGTTGATCAGTATGATCCTGTCACCGCATCCAAGATCTGTGGTATCGATGAAGATACCATCCGTAATGTTGCGCGTATCTATGCCAAAGCAGGTGCGGCAATGACCATCTGGACAATGGGTATCAATCAGAGCACGCATGGCTCAGATGGTGTCGTGGCGATCAATAATCTGAATCTTATTACTGGCAATATTGGTAAACCAGGTGGTACCAGCTTATCCATTACCGGTCAGTGCAATGCCATGGGTACACGTGAGTGGTCTTCTTGCTCAGGGCTGCCGGGTTATCGGACACTGGAAAAAGAACAGGACCGTCAGGATGTCGCCAAGTACTGGGGCATCGATGCAGATTTCTTCCCCGAAAAGCGTGGCCTGTTCCAGACCGATATTTTCCCTGCTATTGAAACCGGGCAGATTAAAGGCTTGTGGGTTATTGCCACCAACCCGATGACGTCAATGACGAACACCGCACGCATTCGCAAGACGTTTGAGAACCTGGAGTTTCTGGTTGTCCAGGATGCCTATAGTGATGTGGAAACGAATGAATATAGCCATGTGTATTTTCCTGCTGCCATCTGGGCAGAAAAAGAGGGTTGTTTCACCAACACAGAACGCCGTGTGAATTTGATCCGCAATGTTTTACCACCGTATGAAAAGGCAAAACCCGATCTGTGGATCTTCAATGAAGTGGCAAAACGTTTTGAGCAGGGGCAGAAAATCAAATTCCCGGAAAAAGCCGAAGGGGTGTTTGAAGAATTACGTGAGCTTTCCGCAGGCCGTATGCTGGATTACTCGGGCATTAGTTACGACAAGATTGAAGCTGAGCGTGGTGTGCAGTGGCCATGTAGTAGTGAAGCAGAAACGGGTACGCCACGTCTCTACACCGATGGCAAATTTCAGTACGCGGATGGTAAGGCCAAGCTGATAGCATTACCATTCATCGATAATAACGAGCGACCCGATACGGAATATCCGTTCTGGTTGAATACTGGTCGTGTCGTTGAACATTTCCATACGCGCACGCGAACCGGCAAGGTGGGTAATCTGAATAAATTCAGTCCGACGCCCTACATGGAAATGAATCCGGATGCAGCAGCGGAACTGGGTGTCCGTCATGGTGAATACGCGCGACTGACGTCTCGACGTGGAGATGCCGTGGTCATGGTGCAACTTACTCAACGTGTCGGTCCGAACATGGTGTTTATACCTTTTCATTTTCATGAATGCGTGAACCGTCTGACGCTGGGGCTGCTTGATCCGCACTCTCGCCAACCTGCGTTTAAGCAATCAGCAGTCAAAATTGAACCCATTGCAGATCAGTCGAGTGCCGCGGTGAGAAACGTGGCTGCACGCACCTATTGAATAAGAAATGACTATGCTTGATAACATACAACATAAAGCCTTTGTGGCACGCCCCGATGAACCTGATTACTCACGCTTGCCCCGTGTTGATGCACCTGAAGCGAATCAGTATGGCCAGACGATTGATCTCTCAGTTCGCTTTAAAGCGCTGATGGGCGAATCGCTGAATATCAATGGCGATAGCAGTGTCAGTGATAATCCGGATCGCTATAAGCAGCATGGTTTCTATTTTAATGCTGATAACTGTATTTCCTGTCATGCCTGTGAGTCAGCCTGTAGTGAAAAGAATGATCTTCCGCCGCATCTTGCATTTCGCTCGGTGGGTTACCTAGAAGGCGGCTCCTATCCTGATTATCACCGCATGAATATTTCTATGGCGTGTAATCATTGTGATGACCCAGTATGTCTGAAGGGTTGCCCAACGCGCGCCTATACCAAGTTTGCTGAATATGGAGCGGTATTACAGGATCCCGATATCTGTTTTGGTTGTGGTTACTGTACCTGGGTCTGCCCGTATAATGCTCCACAGTTAGATCACACTAAAGGCCATGTCGAAAAATGCAATATGTGCGTTGATCGTCTTGAAGTTGGGCTGAAGCCTGCCTGTGCCTCGGCCTGTCTTGCAGGGGCGCTTGATTTCGGCGTGATTGAAACCACACCTGAAAATCGTGATCAACTTGAAACCAAGATTCCTGGCTTTCCCACTACGGAAATCACTCAACCCAATATTCGTTTTCAGCAAACACGCAGTTTGCCGCGTGAAATGCGTCGTACTGATTCGATGCCAATACGCTATGAGCGTGATGAGCAGGGTGAGGGTGACTATAAAGTTAAAGTTGATAAGCGTAACGACAACAAAGAGTGGGGTATTAAAAAGCTGCACTCAAGAGAAGACCCGCTGGTGGTATTCACACTGGTCTCACAGGCCGTTATCGGTGCCTTTATCGCATTATTTCTCGCGCCGATGTTTGGCGTAGAGTTTATCAGCCAGACACAGAATCCGGTGTTATACAACAGCCTGCTTGCCGGCTTGCTGGCGATTGAATCTGTCGGGCTGTTTTTATCCACGATGCATCTGGGCAAGCCACATCGTTTCTATCGTGCCTTTAATAACTTGCGATATTCTCCGGTGAGTCGTGAAGTGGCTGGTATCGCTATATTTTTTAATATGCTCGGCGGCTATTTCCTGCTGAGTCTTGTAAGCAGCTATATACCAGAAGGCCTGAACAGTTTCCTTGCGAGCCTGCTCGGCTGGGGGGCAGTGATTTCAGGTACCGGTGCATTATATTTCATGCATGCCATCTACCGCATCAAGGCTCGTCCATTCTGGAATCACTGGCAGGTGCTGACCTCGTTCTATGGCTGCATGTTGTCACTAGGAAGTCTTGTATTAGCGCTAGTTGCATTATTGCCATGGAATGTTTTACAGCTAGATTTGACTGTGTTGGCCTGGGCAGCATTCGCTGGCGTACTTGCTGAAGGCATTGGTCTGATTCGTCATGCAGTGGATATGAAACGCCAGCAGGGTGAGGGTGGTGCCTCGCATTATGTACAGACAACGCAGTATGCCTATACCTATTACAGCCGTAATGTCCTGTTACTGCTGAGTGCAACTGTCTTGTTTGGCATCGCATTGCTACAGCCTGCAGGCGGCGCTGCGATATTCTGGTGGTTATTTGCTGCACTCCTGATGTTACCTGCTGCCGTGCTCGGGCGCGCATTGTTTTATGTGCTGGTTATTCCGACAACGATGCCGGGCGCCTTCTTCTGGCGTAATAAGGGTTTTGAGGAGCATGCGCGTGAAACGGGTCTGGCCAACATGCCGCAGACTGGCGTATTATCCGACATTCATTAAAACAACCTGTTTGCGTTAAACATGCCCGACATTTTTACCATGACGGCACCAATGGTGTTTCATGATCACCCCCATGATCGTCATTTACTGATTGCCGAAATCTTTCCTGCTGAGAATGGCCTTGTGTTTTTCGAGCCTTATTGGCGTGATTTTCCTTCAGCTCAAGTCGTACACCATGTTGAAGGTGAACTCAAAGGGGAAGGGCCCTGGAAGATTGGCGATGCCACGATCACCGTGTTGAGTTGCGGCGAGCCTGAGCTTGGTATGGCATGGCAGGACTGGCAGGCGCACATAAGTCAGCAAGCGGATTTGTATACTGACACTACTTTCAAGCATGAGTTAGCGCGTAACTGGGGTGCTACTATCTAACATGCAAAAGCATCAGCTCTATCTGGTAGATGCAAGCATCTATATATTTCGTGCTTATTTTTCCATGCCTGACAGCATTAGGGACAAGAATGGTAATCCCTGTAATGCCCTGTATGGCTACACATTATTTTTACTACAGCTCATTCAGCGCCATGGGCCAACACATATTGCAGTTGCCTTCGATGAAAGCCTGACTTCCTCATTTAGAAACAAGATTTACCCAGACTACAAAGCGAATAGAGAGCTGCCGCCGGATGATCTCGCATTGCAAATGAGACGTTGCAAGAAAGTCACCGAGATGCTCGGGCTTGCCTGTTATTCCAGTAAGAAATACGAGGCGGATGATCTGATTGGTTCTATTGCCAATAAGATGCGCAAGCGCTGCAAGATGGTATATGTCACTGCCGACAAGGACTTGCTGCAATTAATGCAACCCGGTGATGAAATGCTGAACTTCGCCAAAGATTATTCAGTCAATTTCAGAGAAGTGAAAAAACACATCGGTGTAAAGGCTTCGCAAGTAATTGACTTGCTCGCACTAATGGGTGATGCGGTGGATAACATACCTGGTGCTACGGGTATTGGAAAGAAAACGGCGACCGCGCTACTTGAAGCCTATAAAGGCGTGGATGATATTTATGCCCGTCTAAGTTCAGTAGCAGACATGGAGTTAAGAGGTGCCAGAGGCATTATGACAAAGCTGGAGAGTTCACGACAATTGGTGGAGATATCTTATCAGTTAGCCAGTATTGTCGAAGATGCGCCAATAGAGGCGAATTTGAGTTTACTTAAACGACAATCTAATGATACTGATGCCTTATGTCGTTATCTTGATTCGCTTAGGTTTAGTCGCACTATTTCGAACCGTGTGAGATCTATATTGGATTAATTTCTATTGGTCTGAATCTGAAGCTAAATGAAGATGGGACCGGGGACAGACCTTTAGCTCTGTCCCCTCTATGCAATTTAACCGAAACCCTGCCCACTCACTTACCCCTGACTTGCAGGCTACGCCTGTACCCTTGCTATTTTATGAAAACAGCGCAAATCTAACACGCGTATTTACAATACGCTCAAACACGAGATTTGCTGAACTGTTTTCATTGCAAATAGCAAGGCGTCGTCAGAGGGACGTTTGGGAAAAGGGTTTCGGTAAAGAGAGAGAAGCAGATTAGTCGGCCACCAGTCAATAGCAGACCCATTAAGGTAACACTCGCGACTTCCGGGTATCCGCGATAGCGGAAGCTAAGTTTCTATGGGCTAACTTCTGAAACCAGCCAGAGGCGGACAATCAGACTGCATAAGATTTAATCCCTCCGTCCCCTTTTATCCCTTTTATCGCCTGTATCGCCTGAAATATTTCTACCAGTCATTTGCGGCATCTATTTTTGTAATAAAATCCTGCATCATTTTTTCAGGTTCTTCACAGACACGTTCTAGCCTGGGTATATCTGGACGGTTTTTCCTACAAAAAGTTTTGCCTAACTTTAAAGAACTCTGAACAAGTATCACTTTCTGGTCATCATTTTTTGTCAATACAGCCGTTTGATATAACGGCAGGTAACCAAGACTTGAGAAAATCACCGAATGAAACACATCAAACTGATCGCCATTTGATAGTTTAGTCGTTTTAATATCATACATTTTAGAATGTTGTTTGTTATCTTTTACGATGGGCTGTTCCCTGTTGAGTTTTTCGATAACTTCTTTCGTATAAGATTTTTGTGTTTCTATAAAATCCTTGTCAACTGGGTCGGCATAATCACAAACTCCAATTGTATATGTCACCTGCCTACCGCCCCTTTTCTCATACACATCAATAGAGGTCTGGGTATCACACATTAACTGATGATATGAATCCTTATTCACCTTCGCTGGCTGTTCAATTCCACGCATAAATACGAGAGGGTAAGCTTTGGCATTTTTACGAATATAAAACTTTTCCCATGACTCGGTTGAAGCACTCACTGCCCGGAGCGTCGAGGCAACATTCTTAGAAAAAGCATCCCATTCATTAGCCATAACCGCCTGCGGGAGCAGGCTTATTGAACCAACAAATAACACCAGAAAAGAAATAAAATCAGCACGTCGCAGTAAAAACATATCACTATCCTTGTTTTGTAAACACCAAATACAAACAACTTCATATATAAACGTATGTAACAACGTATTTATTTCATTGAACCCCATTTTTATTAATTGACCAGATCTGTCATATTTTTTGGTAGTATAGGAAGAATAAACGCCCTTTTTACCCAAGAGCTAGCCCGCAAGCTGAACGGTACGCCGCCTATTTATCAGCCCATCCCCCAGTTTGTCCCTCTCGGGGATGTCACATTGCTCAACTCTGTGCAATCATTCCCCCCCCCAATCGGTTACCCGGCCGCAGCCATCCCTTGTCCTGCTTTTCAAACAACGTCCATTCTATGCCTTCCAACCAAACTCTTGATGCTTAGTTCGCTTACAGCCAGGAGCGGACGTATATTGAATGTACTCTCGTACGTCCGGTGAATCATGAAAGCAGACACCTATCACACTGTGTTAATTAGGCATGTTATTAGAATTTATATATTCGGCAAACCTCTGTTCTTGATGACTGAAATATGAATATGAGTAGAGAGCCAAGTAAGAACATAAGGTAAGTTGGCGGCTCTGGTACACGCGTGAAAGATGCAAATGCTAGCGAGTCAAATCCAGTACTATCGTTTCGAGGGGCAAAGTCTGTGCCAGCACCCTGTGACACTGGCCCTCCAACGATATCGTTGAATGTAGAGTCTGGCCCATGGTTAGCCGCTTGTATTGCCTGATAAACAGGAAATCCACCTGCCGTAAAGACAATATTATAAGGGATGTTCAACCCACAACTGATCGGTGAGTTGCAGCCAAATGTCAGAGATGGGTCGGTGTTGAAGTTACCCAGTGGCGAGTCGATAAATACGAAGTCAAAAAGGGCCTCTCCTGCCGCACGAGCAAGGTCTATGTCTGTTATAGGTAAATCTGAGAGTTCGTCACACCCAATGAAATTGTCTGCACAAGTGCCATCAACGAATTCGACGTTGTAAATAAATCCTAGTACTGGCAAGTTCCTTGCGCCAAGGAGTTGACCGTCTTGGCTTATATTAAGTATTGGTGCTGCGAAACTGAATTTGGTTAGCAGCATAAAGGTTATCGTTAGGACATATCGAGAAACATAGATAGCTCTCATGGTTGGTGGCCTCTGGTGCGGTACTTTTATTAGGTGTTTTATATATTATCTTGCAATTTAAAGGTGGTGTCACGTTTTGGGGATAATAAGCATACCCAGAAATGGATAAGAAAGTTGATGGCAAACTAAAGGTAACTTTTCGGATTAATTTGATATTTAATGTCGTATATATACATTATTAACAATTAGTCCTCTTCATCATATCTCAATAATGTCCGCTTTCGATATTCATTGGCTAGTAAACAGATGTTAAAAAAACAGGCAACTTTGGGTCAGTATCGGATGGTCAATCTACGCCATCAACATTCCGCTTTCAGTATATATCGGCTAGTAAACGGTTGTGAACCAACTGTCCGGATCGGGTCGTAAATTGTCTAAAAAGATTGAGTTCTTACAGTCAATCTAGCTGCTGAACGTAATGATCAAGGTTTTCACGTAGTTCAGTACGTTGATGTTCGTCCAGTAATGAACCGTCATAGTTATTCACATAAAACAGATCTTCTGCACGATTGCCAAAGGTTGAAACTTTTGCTGTCAAAATATTAATGTTCGATTTTGAAATTGCCTTTCCTACCGCACGTAACAGCCCGGGTCTGTCGGTGGTAACCAGTTCCATGCAGGTTCGGTCATTATCGGCATCATTCGCAATGTTAATGCGCGTTGGCGTGTCAAAATGTTTATGTTGTCGTGGTAATTGAACATTGATGTTGATAGGGATGACGTCAGGTTTTAGTGCTGCTTCCTGAAGCGTTTGAATCATCTCGTTCTTTCTGTCATCGGTGAACCAGGTTTCCGCGCCACTTTCCTCTACGGTGAAGCTGTTCAAGGAATAATGATCGTTTGAACTAACGATACGTGCATCGAGAATATCAAGGCCTAATGATAATAATGCGGAGACAGAGTTGATAAAAAGTCCTTTGTGAATGGGAGTATACATAAAGATACTAATGACGTTGGTATCTACGTCTTTATTTATCAGGACCATTGGCTTGATGAAATCGTCATGCTCTAAAAGGTTCTCGGTATGCCAGCATATTTCATCAGGAGTGTAGCGTAGAAAGTATTCATCACTCAGGTTCTTCCACAGCATTGTAATTCTGCTTTCGTCAAGGTCGAGGGAAACTAGTAACTTGAGCGCATATTGTTGAGTGCTGCGAATTTGCTCTGACTTTGATTCAACTGAATTTGAGCCCAGGCGGAGAGCTCGTTTGGTATTTTCATATAAGCCTCTCAGCAGGTTACCTTTCCAGCTATTCCAGACATCTGGGCCTGTGCCGCGCATATCCGCTGTTGTAAGCAGGTAAATATAATTCAGGCGTTCTACTGTGCCGACCCGCTCAGCAAATGTATGGACCACATCCTGATCGTTAATATCTTCTCGTTGTGATGTGCGTGACATAAAAAGATGACTTTTAACCAGCCAGACGACATGGTGAGTATCTTGTTCGCTCATACCATGCGACAGACAAAAGTCCATCGCGTCTTTTGCGCCAAGCTCAGAATGATCACCACCACGACCTTTGCCTATATCATGGAATAGTGCGCCAAGGTATAAAATCTCAGGTTTTTTGACGGTCTTGATGACCGCATTGCAATGCGGCAGCTCATCTTTAAATTCATCAACCATCATGCGCCGTACGTTTCTAAGGACGAACAAGGTATGCTCATCAACAGTGTAATAATGAAACAGGTCGTACTGCATTTGTCCGACAATATTGTCGAACGCTGGAATATAGGCTGCCAGTATGCCGTAACGATTCATGCGCCGTAGCTGATGCGTTAGCCCATTCGATTGACGAATGATTTTCATAAAAAGAGATTTTGCTGCATCGCTGTTTCTGAAATCATCATCAATTAGATGTCGATGATCGCGTAATTGCCTGATGGTTTCTGCACGAACACCCTTAAGTTCTTCGTGCTGTTGCTGTAGCAGGAAGACTTCGAACATCGTTTCAGGTTGTTTCGTGAAGAGTTGCTCATCTTTGTTTCCGAGATAACCATTGATTGACTGAAAGCGCTCGTTAATATCGACAATATTATTGTCTATTTCGCCATGGATAATGACTTCATCAAAAAGCTGCAACAACATTTCATTGAGTCGGTTCAATTCCATGACGTTGGTGTAATAGTCGCGCATAAGCAGCTCTACACCGAGTTTGTTGTCGGTGTCTTTGTAACCAAACAACTCAGCGAGTGGTTTCTGAAAGTCAAACAGTAGCCTGTCTTCTCTTCGTTTGGCTGTGTAATGTAGCGCCATACGAATTTTCCATAAAAAAGACTGCGAGGCCATTAGCTGTTCGTATTCTGGGCGTGTCAGGAAGTGCTGGTGTACAAGATCTTCCAGATCTTTTGAACCGAAATGACGCTTCGTTACCCACGCAATCATCTGTAGGTCGCGTAGGCCACCAGGGTTTTCTTTTATGTTAGGTTCGAGGTTGTAGGCAGTGTCATGAAACTTTTCATGACGTTTTTCCTGTTCAGCAAGTTTTGCTTTGAAAAAATCGATGCTGGGCCAGATCTTTTTAGGGTGAATGGCTGTTCGCATATCGCTGAAGAGATCATAGGGGCCGCATAGCAAACGTGATTCAATAAGATTTGTGAGTACGGTAACATCTTTCTCGGATTCAGCTGCGCATTGACTTACTGTGCGAACACTTTGCCCAATATCCAGTTTTAGATCCCAGAGTAAGGTAATAAATTTCTCAATAATTTCGTTATTAAGGTCCTGATGCTGTTCATTTAACAGGATTAAAATGTCGATGTCAGAGTAGGGGTGCAGTTCGCCACGCCCATAACCACCAACAGCTACCAGCGCGATAGATTTTGCATTCTCAACATGTTGTTGCACACAGCAGCCCCAGATACTTATTAATAGCTGGTCGATGAATGTTGCTCTGTTGCGAACCAGAACATCACAGTTTTCACCAGCTTCAAAGGCTTTCTGAAAATTAGCATTGACGGTGCTTAATATATCGAGGTAGAAGGTGCGTGAGGCATTAATATCATTGCCCGCCGGGGCATTTTTAAAGTGTTCTGTGTACATGATATTTATGCCTTTTCTTCGGCACGCAGTGTCAGCACTTCATGCCCATCTTCAGTGACGAGGATGGTGTGTTCCCACTGTGCTGAGAGAGAGCGATCTTTGGTGATAACCGTCCAGTTGTCTGGCATTAGACGAACGTCAGGAGCGCCTGCATTGACCATCGGTTCAATGGTGAAGCACATTCCAGCTTCTAGCGCCATGCCAGAGCCAGCTTTACCGTAATGCAGCACCTGTGGATCTTCGTGAAATTGTTTACCGATGCCATGACCACAGTATTCACGTACTACAGAGCAATTATGCTTTTCGGCATGCTGTTGAATCGCTGCACCAATATCCCCGAGATGCGTGCCGGGTTTGACCAGATCGATACCCATCCACATGCACTCATGACTGATACGTGCAACACGTTCTGCCATGATGCTGGGTTTGCCAACAAAAAACATTTTACTGGTGTCGCCATGGTAGCCATCCTTGATGACGGTTACGTCAATATTCACACAGTCACCGCTTTTGAGTTTTTTGTCCCCGGGAATGCCATGGCACACCTGATGATTGACTGATGTGCAAATGGATTTGGGAAAACCACGGTAATTGAGCGGGGCAGGGATGGCCTGCTGTTCATTGACAATATAGTCATGACAGATTTTATCCAGCTCGCCAGTGGTGACACCGGGTCGAACATGTTCACCAATCATGGTCAGTACGTCTGATGCGAGCCGTCCGGCAACGCGCATTTTCTCGATTTCGTCAGCAGATTTAATTGTTACAGCCATTGTGGGGTCTCTTTTTTCCTGAGATTGTCTACTGATAAACCGATGATTTTAAGCCAAAATCGTGAATTCTAAAGAATATTTACCAGATTGATTGTCGTATTTTAGTGATTATGGTATAAATCGCGCGCCGGAATGGCAAATTTATGAGTCTTTGACTCAATTATTTTTTAATCCCACACGTATACCGGCACATTAGCCTGGGTGCTGTGTCAGTCAGATATCTACAGATTGTAGAGTGTAGTACTACTGATACGGTTGGCTTTTGGGGTATACGGAGGCAAAACCCAACAAATTGGAGAACTTACCATGTCTAGCATGACTATACGTCAAATGCTGGAGGCCGGTGTACACTTCGGCCACCAGACCCGTTACTGGAACCCCAAGATGGCTTCTTACATCTTTGGCGAGCGTAACAAGATTCATATCATCGATCTCGAACAATCCGTACCTTTATATAATGATGCGATTAACTTCATCAGCAGCCTTGCTGCCAAGCGTGGTCGTATCATGTTTGTGGGTACCAAGCGTGCCGCACAGAAAATCGTTCATGAACAGGCAGAGCGTTGTGGCATGCCTTACGTCAACCATCGCTGGCTCGGCGGTATGCTGACAAACTACAAGACTGTGCGTCAGTCTATCCGCCGTCTCAAAGATCTTGAGAAGATGGATGAAGATGGCAGCTTTGCACGTCTAAGCAAAAAAGAAGTTATTTCACTGCGCCGCGAAATGGCCAAGCTCGAACGTAGTATTGGTGGTATCAAAGATATGCCAGGACTGCCAGATGCCTTATTTGTTGTCGATGTTGGCTACGAAAAAATTGCTATTTCTGAAGCCAAAAAACTAGGTATTCCTGTCATTGGCGTAGTTGATTCTAACAACTCACCTGATAATGTTGATTACGTCATTCCTGGTAACGATGATGCTATTCGTGCGATTGGCCTGTATGTTCAGGGTATCGCCGATGCAGTACTGACTGGTAAAGAATCTGTTGCAGATATTAGTGGTCCTGAAGATGGCTTTGTCGAAATGAATGATGCTGCTGATACGCCTGAAGAAGCATCTGCTCCAGAGTCTGAAGAAGCCGTTGCTAAACCGGCAGAAGCTGAAGCTGGCTCTGATGATGCTGATGCAGCGAAAAAGAAGGTTGCCAAGAAGAAAGTGACGAAGAAAAAAGTCGCCAAGAAGGTTGCTAAGAAAACAGCGAAAAAGGCTGCCAAAAAAGCAACCAAGAAAGCTGACGACTAAAGACTTTACTGACTTTTTACGAACAGATTTATACGAGGATAATACGATGGCAATTACGGCATCACTTGTAAAAGAGTTACGCGAACGTACTGGCGCGGGCATGATGGAATGCAAAAAAGCGCTGGTTGAAACTGATGGAGATATGGAAGCTGCAATCGAACTGATGCGCAAATCCGGCATGGCCAAGGCTGATAAAAAGGCGGGTCGTGTTGCTGCAGAAGGAAAGGTTGAGATGTTATCTGCAGATGATGGCCAGAGTGTCGTTGTCGTCGAGATTAACAGTGAAACTGATTTCGTTGCCAAGGATGAAAACTTCCTTAACTTCACAAAGCAAGTTGCAGAAGTGGCATTAGCCAATAAGACGAGTGATGCCGCAGCACTTTCTGAAATGGCTGCTGATGGTGGTAGTGTCAATGAGCTGCGTCAGGCATTGATTGCTAAAATCGGTGAAAACATTTCTGTGCGTCGCTCGGTTTTCATTGAATCGCAGGGCGACAATCTGGGTACATACCAGCATGGTGCACGTATCGGTGTGGTTGTTGATATGAAGGGTGGTTCAGAAGAGCTGGCTAAGGATATCGCTATGCATATTGCTGCATCCAAACCAGTCTGCATTAACCCTTCTGATGTGTCTGATGATGTTGTGGCTAAAGAGAAAGATATTTTTACCGCACAGGCTAAGGAAAGCGGTAAGCCCGACAACATTATTGAAAAAATGATTACGGGTCGCATCAACAAATTCCTGAATGAAATCAGCCTTACTGGCCAGGCCTTTGTTAAGGATCCTGACACTAGCGTCGGTAAACTTCTAAACAAAGAAGGCGCGGAAGTGCTGAATTTTGAGCGCATTGAAGTAGGTGAAGGTATCGAGAAAAAGGTCGATGATTTTGCCGCCGAAGTGATGGCACAGGCACAGGGTAAATAAGTCATACATATGTCTACTCCAGGTCAGAAAGCTGCCTATAAACGTATTCTGCTCAAACTGAGTGGTGAAGCGTTAATGGGCAGCGCTGACTATGGTATTGAGCCCGCTGTTATTGAACGGGTTTCAAGGGAAGTCAAAGAAATTGTTGATCAGGGCGTAGAGATCGGCATGGTCATTGGTGGTGGCAATATCTTTCGTGGTGCTGGTCTTGCTGAATCGGGTATTGATAGAGTTACCGGTGATCATATGGGTATGCTTGCGACCGTGATGAATTCACTTGCCATGCAGGATGCCCTTGAACGTATCGGTGTTCCTGCACGTGTTATGTCTTCTTTGCGTATCAATCAGGTCTGTGAGGACTATATTCGTCGCAGAGCTGTTCGCCACCTTGAAAAGGGTCGGGTAGTGATCTTCGCTGCAGGCACGGGTAATCCTTTTTTTACCACAGATTCTGCTGCCAGTTTGCGTGCCATTGAGATTGGTGCTGAGATTATGCTCAAGGCAACCAAGGTAGATGGTGTTTATACGGCTGATCCGGTTAAAGATCCTGGTGCAACACGCTATACTACTCTGACATATGATGAAGTCCTGCAGAAAAAACTCATGGTGATGGATGCAACGGCTATCGTGATGTGCCGCGATCAGAAAATGCCGCTGTGTGTATTCAATATGAATAAAACAGGTGCACTAAAGAGTGTTATATCTGGTGAAGATGAAGGTACCAAAGTAGTCCAGGAGTAGGGCAAGTGATAGACGATATATTAAAAGATGCCGAAGTTCGAATGGGTAAATCAATCGAAGCCCTTAAATCTGAGATGTCGAAAATACGCACAGGACGCGCGCATACCAGTCTTCTCGATCAGATTACTGTCTCATATTATGGAAATGAAACCCCATTAAACCAGGTTGCCAATGTTAGCGTTGAAGATGCGCGCACATTATCTGTGACGCCCTGGGAAAAAACCATGGTTCAGGATATTGAGAAAGCTATCATGTCTTCTGACCTGGGATTAAACCCAGCCACTTCTGGCTTGACGATACGCATACCTCTTCCTCCACTTACTGAAGAAAGACGTAAAGACATGGTCAAGATTGTGCGCGCTGAAGCTGAAAATGGTCGTGTCGCTATTCGTAATATTCGCCGTGATGCTAATGCGGATTTCAAATCCTTGCTGAAGGAAAAAGAAATCTCTGAAGACGATGAACGTCGCGCGGAAGAACTGATACAAAAACTGACAGACAAAAAAATTGCCGACATAGAAAAGATTCTGGAAGAAAAAGAAGCCGATCTGATGTCGGTATAATCTTTCGGTAATTAGACAATTTCAATGAGTGATGAACTCGCCGATACTTCTCTGCCCAAACATATCGTCATCATTATGGATGGTAATGGTCGTTGGGCTAAAAAACGCTTCATGCCACGTTTCGCTGGCCATAAATCCGGTGTAAAAGCGGCCCGAAAGGTTATACAGCTCTCTGCGCAATTAAAGATAGAGTCATTGACCTTGTTTGCTTTCAGTTCTGAAAACTGGCGACGCCCCCAAAAAGAAATCGATACCTTGATGAACCTGTTCATTGAATCGCTGAATCAATATGCTCCTGAGCTTCATGAAAATAATGTAAAAATGTGTTTTATTGGTGATGTGACAGCATTTAATGACACGCTTCAGGAAAAGATGGCTGAAGTGGAATCTTTAACAGCAGCAAACGTTGGCTTGCAACTTAATATTGCGGTTAATTATGGTGGTCGGCTGGATATCACTCAGGCTGTGCGCGGCTGCGCGACTGAAGTTATCTCAAATGGTAAATCAGCTTCTGATATTACTGAAAGTTGTATTGAGAAGCACATTGCTATGCATGATCAGTCTGAGCCGGATCTTTTTATTCGTACCGGTGGGGAGAAACGTATTAGTAATTTTTTAATGTGGCAGCTGGCCTATACAGAATTGTATTTTACCGATGTGCTGTGGCCTGATTTCGATGAGAACTGTTTCAAGCAGGCATTAAAAGATTACGCGGGTAGGCAGCGCCGGTTCGGCAGAACTGGTGAACAGGTAGAGCAGGCCTGACGTGTTATTTAAGCGCATTCTAACTGCCAGTGTACTGATACCGCTTGTATTGGCAGCGCTGTTTTATTTTCCACCGCTATATTTTGCGATTTTCGTTATTACGATGATCGTGTTAGCCGCTTTTGAGTGGGTGAGAATAGTTAATATTGAACCAGTGATACTTAAATGGCTATACCCTGTGCTTTTGGTCTTGCTGCTAATCTATGTGCTGCCCTTAGAAGCGTTTATTCTTTTGGCTGCAATACTCTATTTAATGCTGCCACTGTGGTTACATACCAGGCCAGTTGAGCATGCGTCTGCTTTGATGCAACGCCGATCAAGCTCCCTCATTTTCATGCTCATTGGTATTCTTTATTTATTACCTGCCGGCAAGTCACTGTTCTACATGTATGAAAACGACTTCCTGGGAAGTCAGTACATTTTGTTCTGTATGTTGCTTGTCTGGACGGCAGATATTGGAGCTTATTTTTCAGGGCGCCGCTTTGGGAAAACGAAGCTGGCTCCACACATCAGTCCGGGTAAGACTCGCGAAGGTGTCTATGGCGCATTGGTGCTATCTACGATCGTTGCAATTGCCGGTGCGTATTACCTCGGACATAGAGGGCTTGAATTGATCTGGGTAGTCATTATTGCGCTGCTGACGGTCGTTTACTCTGTCTATGGTGACCTGTTGGAAAGCGTTTTTAAACGCGCCGCCGGTGTAAAAGACAGCGGCAATATTCTGCCTGGTCATGGCGGTGTGCTTGATCGTATCGATAGCTTGCTAATTGCCGCACCGATCATGACGGCAGGTCTAATAGTGATACAACCATGAAAAATATTACTGTTTTAGGTTCAACAGGTTCTATTGGTGTCAGTACACTGGATGTCGTGCAACGCCATCCAGATAAATTTAATGTGCTTGCGCTGACTGCGAATACAGCAGTTGATAGGCTTTTCGAACAATGTGTTACTCATCAACCAGAATATGCTGCCATGGTGGACGAGCAAGCAGCAAAAAAGCTCGCTGATTTATTAAAAGAAAAGCAAATCAATACGCAGGTTCTTTCCGGCATTGAGGGGCTTGAAACGCTCGCGTCACTGGATGTTGTTGATGATGTCATGGCGGCCATTGTTGGCGCGGCAGGGTTGTTACCTACATTGGCAGCTGCAAAATCGGGCAAGCGTGTTCTGTTAGCTAATAAAGAATCGCTGGTTATGTCGGGCGCTATTTTGATGGATGCCTGTCGCGAAAATAATGCAGAGTTATTGCCGATTGATAGCGAACATAACGCTATTTTTCAATGTATGCCAAATGGCTATGTTACTGGTCAGAATGCGAATGGCGTGAGACGCATTTTGTTAACCGCATCAGGTGGGCCTTTTCGTGAAATGCCAGTTGCTGACATGGCGTCAGTTACGCCCGAGCAGGCAGTGGCACATCCAAACTGGGAAATGGGTAAAAAGATCTCGGTGGATTCAGCCACCATGATGAATAAAGGTCTGGAAGTCATCGAAGCATGCTGGTTGTTTGATGTGAGCCCGGATGATATTGAAGTGATCATCCATCCGCAAAGCGTGATTCACTCTATGGTTGATTACGATGATGGCTCCGTGCTCGCGCAAATGGGAAATCCTGATATGCGTACACCGATTGCGAATGCACTGTCATGGCCAGAACGTATAGAGTCTGGTGTCGCACCGCTGGATCTGTTCGAGGTTGCTCAGCTTAATTTCGAAAAGGCGGATTTTAATCGCTACCCCTGCCTGAAACTGGCATTTGATGCCATGCATGAAGGTGGCACAGCAACGACAATCCTCAACGCGGCCAATGAAGTTGCTGTACAGGGGTTTCTTGACAGGCGTGCTGGATTCACTCAAATTGCTGATATCAATGCACGTGTGCTGGATGAAATATCAGCAAGCGAAGCCGATAGCCTGGAAACGATTCTCCACGCAGATAAATTGGCGCGTACGGCGGCGAATCGCTATCTGAGTGATTAATATACGAATGTCATTGCTATGACTGGGAACCTGAGAGTGGGGATATGGTCGTAACAGTGATGTCAGGATACAGGAACACAGAATGTTAGAATTTCTCCAGTCAGCTATTTCCTTCATCGTGGTCATCGGTATCCTGGTGACAGTGCATGAATTTGGCCATTTCTGGGTTGCCCGAAAACTTGGCGTTAAAGTGCTGCGTTTTTCTATTGGTTTTGGAAAGCCAATTTTGACCTGGCATCGCAAAAACGATGAAACTGAATATGTGCTGGCAGCTATTCCTCTTGGCGGCTACGTCAAAATGCTTGATGAACGTGAGAGTGAAGTCGAAGAGCATGAACTAGACCGCGCCTTCAATCGTAAACCACTATCGACACGTTTTGCCGTGGTCTTTGCAGGACCATTGTTTAATTTTCTGTTTGCCATCGCGGCTTACTGGTTGATGTTTGTCATTGGTATAACAGGCTTAAAGCCTGTTATTGGTAACGTTACACCAGATTCGATTGCCGCCAACGCAGGACTGGAATCCGGTGATGTGATTGTTGCGATAAATGAAAAGCGCTCGCCTACCTGGGAAACATCCATTCTTGCAATTCTCGAGCAGGCTATAGATGACTCTGACTCAATGCAGGTTGATGTACTTCAGCAAGGCCAGACGCCTGCGCGGCTGACGTTTGATCTCAGAAACCTTGAAACCGATCTGGATCGCAATACATTACTCTCGGGTATTGGTTTCCAGCCGTATCGCATTGAGTTACCTCCCGTTGTTGGTGAGGTTATTAAGGGTGGTAGTGCCGATGAAGCTGGCTTGATAGCTGGAGACAAGGTCATCGCTACAGATGGCAAGCCTGTCAGTACCTGGTTTGAATGGGTAAAGCTTGTACAAAAAAGCCCTTTAAAGCCAATGCAGGTTACCATTCAGAGGCAGGGAGAGAACCTGAGTTTAACCCTGATTCCTAAGAAAAAAATAGAAAAATCAAAGGAATATGGCTATGTCGGCGTGATGGTCGATACGAAAATTGAGACACCAGAATCGTTACAGGCTGTGTTACAATACGGACCCGGCGAAGCAATTTTACCGGCCATTGAAAAGACTATGCAAATCAGTGTTTTGACACTGAGGATGCTAGGCAAAATGGTTGTAGGGGAAGCTTCAATAGAGAATATCAGCGGGCCGATTACCATAGCGAGATATGCGGGGTATTCGGCAGCGATAGGTTTTGCACAGTTTCTGGCATTCCTGGCGATCGTAAGTATCAGTCTTGGTGTGTTGAATCTGTTGCCAATACCTTTGCTAGACGGTGGCCACCTCATGTATTACATGGTGGAGTTTGTGACACGCAAGCCTGTATCAGAGAAAATGCAGCTTGTAGGCCAACAGCTTGGTATTCTTCTACTTGGATTCCTTATGATCATCGCCTTTTATAATGATTTACTTCGTGTATTGCAGTAGTGCAATCACTAAATAACAACAACAAAATACGTTACAGGATTTAGATAGTGTCGTGGATTAGAAAAACTCTTGCGGTGATACTTGCCACTGTTGTTCTGGCACTGCCAGCATGGGCATTTGATCCATTTGAAATTAAGGATATTCGAGTAGAAGGGCTGCAACGCATTTCTGCGGGAACTGTCTTTAGCTATTTGCCAGTGAAAATTGGCGACCAAATTACCCAGTCGCGCTCTCCTGAAATTGTTCGTGCGTTATTTAAAACAGGTTTTTTTAAAGATGTACGACTGGAGCGCGATGGCGAAGTGCTGGTTATTTTCGTCCAGGAGCGTCCAGCCATTGCAAGTATCGATATCAATGGTAATCAATCACTCGAGAATGAGCAGCTACTTGGGGGATTAAAAGATATTGGCTTCGCTACCGGTCGTGTTTTTGACCGTTCAATACTCGATAAGGTAGAGCAGGAATTACAGCGCCTCTATTTCAGTCAGGGTAAGTATGGCGTCAAAATCAAATCCACTGTTACGCCGCTGGCGAGAAACAGAATCGGTGTCTCTATTGACGTCTCTGAAGGTGTTGTAGCCAAGATTCATCAAATAAATATCGTGGGTAACCGTGCGTTTGATGACGAAGCTCTGCTTGATGAGTTCGAATTAAGCACGCCGACTTTACTTTCTTTTTATACTGGCGTTGATCGATACTCGCGTCAGAAGCTTGCTGCAGATCTTGAGCGACTCCGTTCGTTTTATCAAAACCGTGGCTATATCGCATTTAATATTGATTCTACTCAGGTTTCGATTACGCCTGATAAAAAAGATGTCTTTATTACTATTAATGTGACTGAAGGCGATCGCTATACAGTCAGCAAGATTAAGCTTGCAGGTAATCTTGTTGTTGATAATAAAGCACTCTTCAAGCTGGTAGACATTAAACCGAATTCAGTTTTTTCGAGAAGAAAATCTACCGCCGTGAGTGATCGCATTACAAAACGACTTGGTAATGATGGTTACTCATTCGCCAATGTTAACGTTGTGCCTGACGTTAACGAGAAAGACAAAACGGTTGACCTAACCTTTTTCATTGATCCTGGTAAACGCGCCTACGTTCGCCGCATAAACTTTACTGGTAATACTCGCACTAAAGATGAAGTGCTGCGTCGTGAAATGCGCCAGTTTGAAGGTGGCTGGATTTCAACTGCACGCGTGGAGCGTTCAAGGCAGCGACTACAGCGACTTGGATACTTTGATGAAGTAAGCGTTGAGACTCCAGCGGTCCCCGGTAAGACTGATCAGGTTGATGTGAATTTTAAAGTTAAGGAACGCCCATCTGGTAATTTACTGGCAGGTCTTGGGTTTTCAGATTCTGAAGGTGTTGTGTTCAACACCAGTGTGACACAGGATAATTTTCTTGGTAGTGGTAAACGCATTAGTGTGGCATTTAATACCAGTTCAGTGAATACACTATATCGGCTGTCATACACCAACCCTTATTATACGCTTGATGGTGTCAGCCGTACTTTCAATGTGCAGTATCGTGAGGTTGATGCTGACGAAGCAGATATTAGTAACTTTAGTTCCAATATCTCGAATGCAGGTTTTTCATTTGGTATACCGATTAGTGAATTTAATTCCATAGGTCTGGATCTGCAGTTACAACGTACGGACATTACTACCGGTGTAGAAACACCACAGGCTTTTCGTAACTTCCTGCGTGATAATGGAGAAGAGTTTATTGATCTGGTTATATCAGGTAGTATTTCGAGTGATACGCGGAATAACTCAATATTTCCTACTCGTGGCGGTAGCAAAAGGCTTTTTGGTGAGGTCACAGTACCTGGCAGTGATCTGGAATATTATAAAATTAGCTATCGCCAAAGTGAGTATTTTGCCGTTACACGTGACCTGACCCTGGGTATATCCGGTGAAATTGGATATGGAGACAGTTATGGCAGCACCACTGACCTTCCATTCTTTGAGAACTTTCTTGCCGGTGGTGACGGTTCAGTTCGTGGTTTCGAAAATAACACACTTGGTCCAAAAGACGAGTTCGAGGAAGCCCTTGGTGGTAGCCTGCTGACAGTAGGTACTGTTGAGTTGATTTTCCCAGTACCGTTTGTTAAAGATAAGAATGCCTTCCGGTTAAGTAGTTTCTTTGATGTTGGTAATGTCTATGGAACGAACGAAGACTTTTCTTTTGATGAATTACGTTATTCTGTAGGTTTAGGGTTAACCTGGCTGTCGCCATTTGGTGCGCTGACTGTCAGTATCGCACAGCCATTTAATGTGCAGGATGATGATGAAACCAAGAACTTCCAGTTCCGATTTGGACAGGGTTTCCAATAACATGCTAAATATGAATTTTTTGGGGTAAAGTTGATAATGACTAAATATTCTTTCCTTACGGCGTTGATGATTTTTCTGGTCTCACCTATGACTTACGCTGCGGACTTAAAAATAGGTGTTGTGAACCCTACACGCATTCTTGAGCAGGCACCTCAGGCGAAACAGGCACTGCAACGTCTCGAAAAAGAATTTGCTGCGCGCGATAAAAAACTTGTTGCTGAACAGAAGGCAATGAAAAAGCTTGAAGACAAATTGAATCGTGATGGCGCCATCATGACAGCAAGCGAAAGAAGAAAAATTGAACGTGACCTTGTCGCACGCAGACGTGATTTGCGTCGTGAACTTGATGAGCTAAGGGAAGACAGAACATTCCGTAGCAATGAAGAACGTGCCAAACTTCTCAGTTCTGTTAACGATGCAATAAAAACAGTTGGCAAACAGGAAAAGTTTGATTTGATACTTTATGAAGGTATTGCTTACGCGAATAAAAATATTGATCTGACTGCTAAGATTCTTGAATACATGAAGAAGCAGAAAAAATAAGTTTCAGAACGATAGAAAGCCTTGACACACACACTTGAAGAACTGGCGCAATACGTAAATGCAAAAATAAAGGGTGATGCATCTGTCAGTATATGTGGCATTTCTACTCTTGAGTCTGGGCAGAATGGCGATATAACATTCCTAAGCAACCCAAAATATAAAAAGCATCTTGAAATCACACAGGCTTCTGCTGTTATCCTAGCACCCGATCAGGCTAGTCTTTGTCCTACTAATGCCCTGATCGTTACCAATCCTTATCTTGCCTATGCAAGAATTTCAGCATTATTAAATCCGCCGCGTGAATATACAGAAGCTGTCCATGCTTCAGCGGTAGTAGGCGATAATTGCCAATTCGGTAATAATGTTCACATCGGCCCTCATGTAACTCTCGGTAACAATATATCTATTGGTGATAACTCCGTCGTCCTGGCAAATTGTGCGATTGATGATGATTGTATAATAGGTAGTGATACTACCATTTATGCCAATGTCTCTATTTATGCAAAAACAGAAATCGGAAACCGAACAATACTGCATTCTGGTGTTGTCGTAGGTAGTGACGGCTACGGTATTGCGAATGATAAGGGTAAATGGTTGAAGGTGCCGCAGATTGGAAAGGTTGTTATAGGCGATGATGTTGAAATCGGCGCGAATACAACAGTCGACCGCGGTGCTATTAATGACACAATCATAAAAAATGGCGTAAAACTGGATAATCAGATTCAGATTGCACACAACGTTGTGATAGGTGAAGACACCGCTATTGCTGGCTGCGCAGGTGTTGCTGGGAGTGTTACCATTGGCGCGCGTTGTGCGATTGGTGGAGGGGTTGGAATTGCTGGCCATATCGAGATCGCTGATGATGTACAAATCACAGCAATGTCGCTTGTAACGCGCTCGATTACCTCTGCTGGCGTCTATTCATCAGGCACGCCACTACAAGAGAATAAAACCTGGCATCGAAATTTTGTGCGTTTCACACAACTCGACGACATGGCCAAAAGGCTGAAAAAATTAGAAAAGAAAATTGAACACCTTTGAGGAAGAGATGAATTATGTCGACTCTTGATATATATAAAGTTCTAGAATATTTACCGCATCGATATCCATTTTTGCTTATTGACCGTGTTGTCGACTATACAAAAGGTGAATCACTTGTTGCACTGAAAAACGTAACAGTGAATGAACCATTTTTCCCTGGTCATTTCCCGCATCACCCAGTTATGCCAGGTGTGTTAATACTTGAGGCGCTGGCACAGGCAACGGGAATTCTTGCATTTATCTCCACTGATTCTCAACCGACAGACGATTCACTCTATTATTTTGTTGGTATAGACAATGCGCGGTTCAAACAGCCTGTGCAGCCTGGCGATCAGATGATGTTACATGTTGAGGTGCTAAAAAATAAACGTGGTGTGTGGAAGTTCAATGCTGTAGCAAAGGTCGAGGACAAGATTGTTACAAGCGCTGAATTGATGTGCGCTAAAAGAGATATCTAACGTGATTCACGAGCAAGCGATTGTTGATAGTTCTGCATCAATCGGAGATGACGTCACAATAGGCGCCTTCAGCATTATAGGCCCTGATGTCACTATTGGTGATGGCACATGGATTGGACCGCATGCCACGATCAATGGCCCAACTACTATTGGTAAAAATAATAAAATATTTCAGTATGCCTCAGTTGGTGATGCGCCGCAGGATATTCGTTATGACAATGAGCCGACTGAATTAATTATCGGTGATGACAATGTCATTAGAGAGTCTGTAACAATTAATCGGGGTACGCCTCATGGCGGTGGAGTAACCCGCATTGGCAATAAAAACTTCTTGATGGCTTATTCACACGTGGCACATGATTGTCAGGTAGGCAATGAAAATATATTTGCCAATGGCACGTCCCTTGGAGGGCATGTTGTTGTAGAAGATTGCATTGTATTTGGTGGTTTCGCGCTAATTCATCAATTTGTTCATGTCGGCTCTTATGCTTTTTGTGCAATGGGGTGTGGGACGAATAAAAATATTCCACCTTATATGATGATTGCAGGTAACCCTGCAACGCCACATGGCATAAACAAGATAGGTTTACAGCGGCGTGGTTTCAGTGACGACAGTCTGAAGGGCATTCGAGCAGCATACAAAAAGCTGTATCTGTCAAAGTTAAAGCTCAATGACGCGATCACTGAACTGGAGACAATGACGGAATCATGCCAGGAAATTATTCCCTTAGTGGAATTTATTAAAAATTCAGAACGCAGTATCGTGCGCTAGCGCCTGTATAAGCAAAGATGGTCAGAATAGGCATCGTCGCAGGTGAGGCATCAGGTGATTTATTAGGTGCAGGCCTCATAAAAGAACTCAGATCCATATTTCCTGATGTGTATTTTGAAGGCATTGCTGGACCGAAAATGGTCGAGCAGGGCTGCAACGCCATTTATCCATCTGAAAAATTATCGATTTTTGGCCTCGTTGAGGCCTTGCGTCATTATTATGAACTTCATCAAATGCGTGAAAAAATTATCATGCATTTCATCGATAATCCTCCTGACGTGTTTATCGGTATTGATGTGCCTGATTTTAATTTGCACCTGGAAGACAGGCTTAAGCAGGCAGGAATCAAAACAGTGCAATATGTCAGCCCGCAGGTATGGGCCTGGCGGAGTTACCGTGTCAAAAAGATTCGCCGCGCAGTTAACTTAATACTGGCACTATTCCCTTTTGAGAAAAAATTTTACAACCAATCACATGTGCCTGTTGAATATGTGGGGCATCATATGGCTGATGCTATCGATATTCAAAATGATCAGGTGGAGGCCAGGAAATTATTAAATCTTTCAGAAAACTCGACAGTGATGGCGGTCTTGCCTGGTAGTCGCAGCAGTGAAGTAAAGCACCTCAGTGAGTTGTTTATACAGACAATACTTCATGTGCAGAATATAAAAGAAGATATGCAAGTGATTGTGCCGCTGGCCAGTGATAAAATGAAAAAGATTTTCTGTCATGCAATGCAGAAACACGATGTGACTAATGTGACGCTGATAGAAGGGCAGGCACGTCATGCTATGCAGGCGGCAGATATTGTGCTGCTGGCATCAGGTACTGCCACGCTTGAGGCAATGTTGCTCAAACGCCCAATGGTTGTTGCTTATCGCTTCTCCTTCATTAGTTACTGGGTAATGAGGATGTTTGCGCGGATAAAATACTTTTCACTACCTAACTTGCTAGCAAATGAGCGTGTCGTGCCTGAATTCGCGCAATATGATGCAACCGTTGAGAATCTGTCTGCTGCGCTGCTTAGGTATCTGGATGACACTAAATTAACGCAGAACCTTATGCAGAGATTTACAGACCTGCATCGCTCATTGAAACAGGATGCAAACAAGAAAGCGGCGCAGGCTATTGATGTGCTTATTAAAAAGGATGTTGTAGATGGATGATATTATTATACCTGATGATATATCCTTTTGTGCTGGTGTCGATGAGGCCGGTCGTGGCCCACTCGCCGGTTCGGTAGTGGCTGCCGCAGTTATTCTCGACCCGGTGAACCCGATTGCTGGCCTGGCCGACTCGAAAAAACTGAGTAGTTTACGCCGTGAGCGCTTAGATATTGAAATTAAAGAAAAAGCGCTCGCTTGGTCAATTGCCAGCGCAAATGTCGAAGAAATCGATACGATTAATATTCTGCATGCAAGTATGCTTGCAATGAAACGGGCTGTTGAAAGCCTGAATATATTACCTGACTATGTGATGATTGATGGTAATCGTTGCCCCGATTTAAACTGTCGAATGCAAGCTGTTGTAAAAGGCGATCAACGTGTGGCAGCCATTAGTGCCGCATCAATTCTTGCTAAAGTTAGTAGGGACAATGACATGCTTGTACTGCACCAACAATATCCTGAATATGGCTTTGATTCACACAAGGGCTATCCTACCAAGCAACATATGCAGGCCTTGTCACAATATGGGGTAACCCCATTGCATCGACGTTCGTATGCACCTGTTCGACGTGTTATTGAAAGTCAGGGCGAGTAGAGCTAAACAATGCAGACCAGGTTCGTTCATTTACACTTGCATACAGAGTTCTCTCTGGTAGACAGTGTTGTCAGAATAAAGTCGCTTGCATCGAAGGCTGCTGAGCTTGGCATGCCTGCAATAGCAATGACCGATCAGACGAATCTGTTTGCGATGGTCAAATTCTATCGTGCAATGCAATCAGCGGGCGTTAAACCAATTATTGGTGCTGACGTAAATATTACCTCTACAGAAGACCCCGACGAGCTTTCAAAGCTCGTACTACTCTGCCAGAACAGGCACGGCTATCTAAATCTCAGTGAACTCCTTACGCAAAGCTATCTTGAAGGTCAGCAGCATGGTATGCCCGTCATCCAGTCAGAATGGCTACAGCAACATCATGAAGGCCTTATCGTTTTATCTGCTGGTAGAGAAGGTGAAATTGGCCAGTATCTGCTCGCTGGCGATACTGAAAAAGCAGAAAAGTCGGCCAAGCACTGGCTGGATATATTTGGAGATCGTTTTTATCTTGAATTGCAGCGAACTGACCGCGCAGCTGAGGAAGACTATCTGCATGCTGCGCTCGAGTTGGCTTCAAAATATTCTATCCCTGTTGTAGCGACAAATGATGTGCGTTATATCGATAAAAGTGATTATGAGGCCCATGAGGCACGTGTCTGTATCAATGATGGCCGTACACTGAATGACTCCAGGCGGCCACGTCATTACAGTAATCATCAATATTTGCGTACTGCTGATGAAATGTGTGATTTGTTTCAGGACATACCCGAGGCTATAGAAAATAGTCTCGCAATAGCCGAGCGCTGCAACCTTGTTCTGGAGCTAGGTAAACATTATCTCCCTGAGTTTCCTGTTCCAGAAGGCATGACCATTGAAGAGTTTCTAGCTGCTGAAAGTAGAAAAGGCTTGCAGGATCGTTTGCAACAACTAGCAGAATACGGCGAGTCAATTTCTGATGAACAGCGCAAAGTCTATGAGGGCAGGCTGGAGCTGGAACTCGATGTCATTAATAACATGGGGTTCCCGGGCTACTTCCTGATTGTGGCTGACTTTATCCGCTGGGCAAAACAGAACCATGTGCCTGTTGGCCCTGGTCGCGGTTCGGGCGCAGGATCACTGGTGGCTTACGCGCTGCTGATTACTGACCTTGACCCGATTAAATATGATTTGCTATTTGAGCGATTCCTTAACCCGGAGCGTGTATCACTACCTGACTTTGATGTCGATTTTTGTATGGAAGGCCGTGACAGGGTGATTGATTATGTCGCACAGCATTATGGTCGTGATCATGTTTCTCAGATTATTACCTATGGCACCATGGCGGCAAAAGCGGTTGTGCGTGACGTTGGTCGAGTCCTCGGTCATCCTTATGGCTTTGTTGACCAGATCGCCAAGCTAATTCCATTTGAGATAGGTATCACTCTGAGCAAGGCGCTTGAACAGGAAGAAGAGCTTGCGCGTCGTTATGAAGAAGACGAAGAAGTCCATGCGCTGATTGATCTGGCACGTTCTCTGGAAGGCATCACCCGTAACGCTGGTAAACACGCCGGTGGCGTGGTGATTGCACCATCTGTATTGACGGATTTTACGCCATTGTATTGTGAGCAGGATGCAACCAGTATAGTGACGCAGTTTGACAAAGATGATGTTGAATCGGTCGGGTTGGTCAAATTTGATTTTCTTGGGTTGCGTACGTTGACCATTATTGACTGGGCTATTCAAACAGTAAATGCAGAACGTGAGACACGTGGTGAGCATAGTATCGATATTGCCAGCATTGCAATGGATGATGAGAAGGTATTTCAGCTTCTAAAGGCTTGTGCTACCACAGCTGTTTTTCAGCTTGAATCACGCGGTATGAAGGAACTTATCAAGCGCCTGCAACCCGACAGCTTTGATGACATTGTCGCGCTTGTTGCACTTTTCAGGCCAGGGCCTTTGCAGTCAGGTATGGTGGACGACTTCATTGAGCGTAAACACGGTAAGCAGGTGGTTGTTTATCCACACCCTGATCTCGAACCGGTGCTAAAACCAACCTATGGTGTGATCCTCTATCAGGAGCAGGTCATGCAGATTGCTCAGGTACTGGCAGGCTATAGCCTTGGCGGCGCGGATTTATTACGCCGTGCCATGGGTAAAAAGAAACCTGAAGAAATGGCCAAGCAGCGTTCGATTTTTACCGAAGGTGCAGTTGAGCGGGGTGTCGAAGAGGAGCAGGCAACCTATATTTTCGACCTGATGGAAAAATTTGCGGGTTATGGTTTTAATAAATCCCACTCTGCCGCCTACGCACTGGTCTCTTATCAGACCGCGTGGTTGAAAGCCCATTACCCTGCAGCGTTTATGGCGGCGGTTTTATCTTCGGATATGGATAATACCGACAAGGTTGTCATGCTTATTGATGAATGCCGTGGGATGGGGCTTGCGGTGTTGCCGCCAAACGTTAATGAGTGTGCATACCGATTTACCGTGAAAGATGATAACAGCATTTATTATGGACTTGGTGCGATAAAAGGTGTTGGTGAAGGGGCGATCGAATCTATCGTTGAGGAACGTGAGCAGAATGGTCTGTATCAGGATCTGTTTGAGTTTTGTCGACGCATCGATGTCAAGAAAGCGAATAAACGCGTGTTTGAAGGCCTAATACGTTCGGGTGCACTGGATGTGTTTGCAGTTAATCGTGCCACGTTGTTTGCCAGTATTCCTCTGGCGATGAAAAGCGCTGAGCAATATGGTCGTGACATGGCGCGTGGCCAGGATGACATGTTTGGTAGCGCTGCAACGGCAAGCGATGCAATTCAGGTGGAGTATGCAGAGGCAGAAGCATGGAGCGATGATGTTCGCCTTGAAGGTGAGAAAGAGACGCTTGGTCTGTATTTAACAGGACACCCCCTGGACAAATTTCGCGCTGAACTAAATGAACTGGCGTCAGTTAAACTGGGCGAAATTTCTGATGCACATGAAAACAAAGAGCTGACACTTGCCGGTCTCATTATCGGTTTGCAGAAACGCAATACACGCACTGGTGAACCCATCATGATCCTGACACTTGATGATGGCAGCAGTCGTATTGAAGCCATACTCTTTCGTGCGGCCTACAAGAGCTATCATGAGTTGATGGAGAAAGATAAGGTAATGATACTGCGCGGTAGTATTGCTCGCGATCGTATGAATGAAGGCTTCACGCTACGTATCAATGACGCCTATGACATCGATACGGCACGCCAGACGTTTGCTCGCCGATTGATTATCTCTCTCGATGCAAAGCAGTCCGCGAATGGGTTTGTGCCACACCTTGCCAAGGTGCTGCAGCCATATCGGGATGGTGGCTGTCCTGTTGCCGTTGAATACCAGAATCAGGAGGCTCGAGCCAGACTCCAGTTAGGCGAGGAATGGGCGGTAAATGTGGATGATAACCTGCTGTCTGAGTTGCGTCATTTGACCGGAACCTCTTCCGTTAGGGTGATTTACTAATATTCTTTCCATATTAGTCGGTTAGTTTAGGCTGACACTTGCCAATTTGCCTGATAAAATTAGTGTATGAACCTGAATTTTCTTGATTTTGAGCAGCCGATTGCCGAGCTTGAGGCAAAAATTGAGGAATTGCGCTATGTTGGTGACGATTCTGAGATTAATATTGGTGAAGAGATTTCCCGCCTGCAGGCCAAAAGTCGCACGCTGACGGAATCAATCTTCTCATCATTGACGCCATGGCAAATCTCACAGCTTGCCCGCCATCCGCAACGTCCCTATAGCGAAGATTATATAAAACGTATTTTCACGAACTTTGAAGAATTGCATGGCGATCGTAGTTTTGCTGATGACCATGCGATTGTCGGTGGCGTAGCACGTCTTGATGGTCGTCCAGTGATGGTCATAGGTCATCAAAAAGGGCGAGATACTAAGGAAAAGATTCATCGTAATTTTGGTATGCCTCGTCCAGAAGGTTATCGTAAGGCTTTGCGTCTGATGCAGATGGCCGAGCGTTTCAAGATGCCGGTACTAACCTTTATCGATACCCCAGGTGCTTACCCGGGTGTTGGTGCTGAAGAGCGTGGCCAGTCTGAGGCCATTGCACGCAATCTATTTGTTCTCGCAGAGCTACGTACTCCGGTAATTTGTACTGTTATCGGTGAAGGTGGTTCAGGTGGTGCATTGGCTATAGGTGTTGGTGACAGGGTGTTCATGCTTGAATACAGCACCTATTCAGTTATCTCCCCTGAAGGTTGTGCGAGTATTCTGTGGAAGAGTGCCGATAAGGCGCAGGATGCCGCAGAAGCAATGGGCATAACGGCTCCCAAGTTAAAAGAACTTGGCCTGGTTGATGGCATCATCCAGGAGCCTCTCGGTAGCGCCTATCGTGATATCGATGTGATGTCGAAAAATATCAAATCCACATTAACGGATGCCCTTGATGCGCTCACTGAAACCCCACTTGATAAGCTAATACAGCAGAGACAGGAGCGTCTCGCCGGTATTGGTAATTTCCAGGAAAGTTAATCTACCGCCTGGCAGGCAATTATGTCTGACTCGGATACTCGCTTAGATACTCTCATTACGACTCATCTCGCTGCATTGCATGAGAGCCATGACCGTACCGTCTGGGTTGGTCTGAGTGGTGGACTGGATTCTACTGCATTACTGCATTGCGCCAGCAGTCTGTCAAAGCAGTTGTCCTCGGATCTTAAAGCCATCCATGTTAATCATCATCTCAGTGAGCATGCCAATGACTGGGGCTCGCATTGCCAGCAGTTATGTCGAGATCTCAATGTGCCGCTTGTGGTGGAAAATGTGCATATAGACAAAAATGCTGGCGAAAGTATCGAAGCCCTGGCCCGAGAAGCACGTTATCGTGCTATTACTCTGCATATGAATAGCAATGATGTCTTATTGACTGCTCATCATGCCGATGATCAGGCAGAAACGGTATTGTTACAAATGCTGCGCGGCGCAGGTGTGACGGGCTTGAGTGCGATGCGTAATACAAGGGCATTGCAGCAGGGCTATCATGTGCGTCCATGGTTAAATACCCCTCGCAGTGCTCTGGAGGAATATGCTGCCCAGCACAAATTGTGCTGGATAGATGATGACAGTAATACGAATACGCGTTTTGATCGTAACTACCTACGCCACGATATCTTACCGATGTTAGAAAAACGCTGGCCTGCAGTGACGCAAATGTTGTCTCGAACCGCACAACATATGGTGTCTGCGGAGCACTGCCTGTCTGCACTGGCTGAGCTAGATCTACAGCAACTGGATCCACAACCAGTCAATATGTTTGATTATCGTGGTTTTTCTCTTGATCTGATCAAATTGCAGATGCTGTCGCCAGAACGTCAGGCAAATGTACTGCGTCACTGGTTACGTCAGGTAAATTTAAGCTTGCCTGATCAGGTACATTTGCAGCGGGTGTTTAGTGAGGTTTTGACTGCCAAAGAGGATCGACAGCCCTGTGTCGCCTGGCCGGAGACAGAAATTAGACGCTATCGGACACGATTGTATGCATCCAGACCACTTACGGCATTAAATCTGCTTTCACAGGACTGGTCAGTTAGTACTCAACCAAGCCTGCAGCTGGAACATGGGGTGGTCTCATATCAGCAGGTCGACCGACAAGGCCTGGATATGGGCAAGTTATTGCAGCACCATGTCAGTATTCGCTTTCGTAGTGGTGGTGAACAGGTTCGTCCCGTTGGCTCAAAGCATACGAAAAAGCTGAAAAAACTCCTGCAGGAAGCCGCCATTCCAGACTGGCTACGTCGGCGAATTCCGCTGGTTTATATTGATGATGAACTGGCCGCTATTCCTGGCTTGTGGGTATTCGAGCCGTTTCAGAGCACTCCTAATGCACCTGCTATACAGTTAGACTGGCGACCGAATTTGGATTGAGCTTTGGGAGTATTTCGAGTATAGTTTACTCCCGTCTCGTGTCGTTACACACATTTACATTCTGACGGATTTTCATGACCAAATACGTATTTATTACAGGTGGCGTGGTTTCTTCTTTAGGGAAAGGGATCGCTTCCGCTTCACTAGCCGCTATTCTTGAAGCCAGGGGTCTGAAAGTCACGCTCCTTAAACTGGATCCTTATATTAATGTCGATCCCGGCACCATGAGCCCTTTTCAGCATGGTGAGGTGTTCGTTACCGAGGATGGGGCTGAAACCGATCTCGATCTTGGCCATTATGAGCGTTTCGTTCGCACGACCATGGCCAAGCGCAATAATTTCACCACTGGTCAGATCTACGAAAATGTCATACGCAAAGAGCGCCGCGGGGAATATCTCGGTGGTACTGTGCAGGTCATCCCCCACATTACAGATGAAATTAAACGTTCCATCGTCGCCGGTGCGGCTGATGCGGATGTCGCGATGGTTGAAATCGGTGGTACCGTAGGTGATATTGAATCATTACCTTTTCTTGAAGCCATTCGTCAGATGGGAGTCGAGCTAGGGCCGACTCATACCTTATTCATGCATCTGACCTTGCTGCCTTATATCCCAACAGCAGGTGAAGTGAAGACGAAACCGACGCAGCACTCGGTGAAAGAGTTACGCAGCATTGGTATTCAGCCAGATATTCTATTGTGTCGCTCTGAGCAGCATATGCCAGAAGATGAGCGTCGTAAGATTGCATTATTTACCAATGTGCGTGAACGCGCTGTGATCTCCTGTATCGACGTGGATAATATTTATAAGCTACCTCGATTACTGCATCGCGAAGGTCTTGATGAAATCGTCATTGAACGCCTGCAACTTAATGCCAGACCTGCTGATTTCAGTGAATGGGAAAGTATTATCGACGCAATGGAACACCCCACCCAGAAAGTAAATATTGCCATGGTGGGTAAATATGTCGATCTGACAGAATCCTACAAGTCTTTAAGTGAGGCCTTGAAACATGCAGGTGCTCACACACGTACCGATGTGGAAATACATTACATTGATTCTGAAGAAGTTGAAAAAGACAATGGCCAGTGTCTTGATGGTATGGATGGGATTCTGGTGCCAGGTGGTTTTGGTACACGCGGTATCGAAGGAAAAATCCTGGCAGTCAAGTATGCTCGTGAAAACAAAATACCGTATTTAGGCATCTGTCTGGGAATGCAGGTGGCTGTGATTGAATACGCTCGCGATGTCGCCGAGCTGGCGAAAGCGCATAGTACTGAATTTGACACGCATACTCCGCATCCTGTTATTGCCCTGATAACAGAATGGGTCAATGAAGATGGCAATCTGGAAAAACGCGATGAGGCCTCTGATCTCGGTGGCACCATGCGCCTTGGTGGGCAGACCTGCCGCCTGACAAAATCCTCGCGTAGTCGTGATCTGTATAAAAAAGAACTTATTGTTGAGCGTCATCGTCATCGCTATGAGTTTAATAATCAGTACCTGGATAAACTGAAAGATGCTGGGTTACTCATTGCAGGCAAATCAGAAGATGGTAGCCTGGTAGAAATCATTGAGATTGAAGATCATCCCTGGTTTGTCGGCTGTCAGTTTCATCCGGAATTTACATCGAATCTGCGTGATGGCCATCCATTGTTTAGTGGTTATATCCAGGCCGCACGTCAGCACCGTAGTAAATTAAAAAAGGTTGAAACTGCATGAAGATTTGTGGTTTTGATGCGGGTTTAGAGCATCCTTTTTTTCTCTTTGCCGGGCCATGTGTTATTGAAAGTGAACAGCTGGCGATCGATACCGCTGGGCAGTTAAAATCGATTACTGAAGCACTAGGCATACCTTTTGTCTATAAGTCTTCTTTTGATAAGGCAAATCGTTCATCGCATAACAGTTTCAGGGGGCTGGGTCTTGAGGAAGGTCTACGTATTCTGCAAGCCGTCAAAGACCAAATAGATGTGCCGGTTATCACGGATGTGCATGAAGATACGCCGCTTGATGAAGTCAGTGATGTAGTCGATATATTGCAGACGCCGGCTTTTTTGTGTCGCCAGACAAATTTCATTCAGGAAGTGGCGAAACAAGGTCTGCCCGTAAACATTAAAAAAGGTCAGTTCCTGTCGCCTTGGGATATGAAAAATGTTGTCGACAAGGCGCAGATCGTAGGTAATGAACAGATTATGGTGTGTGAACGTGGCGCTTCATTTGGCTACAATAATCTCGTTTCCGATATGCGCTCTCTTGCCGTGATGCGTGAAACAGGCTGCCCCGTTGTGTTTGATGCCACGCACTCAGTACAGTTGCCGGGAGGGCAGGGCAGTTGTTCTGGCGGGCAACGTGAATTTGTTCCGGTGTTGGCGCGTGCTGCCATTGCGGCCGGCGTGTCAGGTGTCTTCATGGAAACACATCCAAATCCGGAGCAGGCCTTGAGTGATGGTCCTAATGCCTGGCCGTTAGATAAAATGTCACAATTACTTGAGACCATGAAAAACATCGATAGTCTCGTCAAGCAGGGAGAATTCCCTGAACAGCATTTATAATTTTTAACTTAACTTAATTTTGTACAGGATAAATCATGTCTGATGATTCAAAGATCGCTGATCTAAGAGCACGTGAAATTATTGATTCACGTGGTAACCCAACCGTTGAAGTAGATGTCGTACTGGAGTCGGGTGTGCTGGGCCGAGCCGCAGTACCTTCAGGTGCCTCAACCGGTACTCGTGAAGCAGTAGAGCTACGTGATGGGGACGCATCACGGTTTGGTGGCAAGGGTGTTATCAAGGCTGTCAATAATGTAAATACTGAAATACGTGATGCGCTTATAGGTAATGATGCTGCCGCACAGTCTGAAATTGATGACATTATGATTAAACTCGATGGCACTGATAATAAAGGTCGACTCGGGGCAAATGCGCTACTGGCAGTTTCTCTTGCCTGCGCGCGTGCTGCCGCAGTAAATGCCAAAGAGCCTTTGTATATGTTTTTGGGTGATGCACCTTATACGCTACCAGTGCCTATGATGAACATTATTAATGGTGGCGCACATGCTGATAACAGTGTCGACCTGCAGGAATTTATGATCTTGCCTGTTGGTGCAGAAACTTTTTCTGATGCAGTGCGCTGGGGTAGTGAAGTTTTTCACGCGCTGAAATCTGTTTTAGGTTCGCGCAATCTGAATACCGCTGTTGGTGATGAAGGTGGTTTCGCTCCGGACCTGGAATCTAATGAGGCGGCAATTGAAGTCATTATCGAAGCTATTAAGAAGGCAGGCTACGAGCCGGGCAAAGATATTTACATCGGCCTGGATGTGGCCAGCTCTGAATTTTATAAAGATGGTCAGTATGTGCTCGACTCTGAAAATCGCTCCCTCAGTGCCGATGAGTTCGTTGATTATTTGGCTGCATGGGTTGATAAATATCCAATCATTACGATCGAAGATGGTATGGACGAAGGTGACTGGGATGGCTGGGCCAAACTAACACAACGTCTAGGTGATCGTATTCAGCTCGTTGGTGATGATTTGTTCGTAACGAATACTGAAATACTTAAACGTGGTATTGAAAACAAGATTGCAAACTCAATTCTTATCAAGGTTAACCAGATAGGCACTTTATCTGAGACACTCTCTGCGATTGAAATGGCCAAAGATGCTGGTTTTACTGCAGTCGTTTCACATCGCTCTGGCGAAACAGAGGATACGACCATTGCGGATCTGGTTGTGGCGACCAGCACTGGACAGATTAAAACCGGTTCTATGTCACGCACCGATCGTGTTGCGAAATATAATCAGCTGTTACGCATTGAAGAGGCGCTGGGTAATGATGCTAAATATGCGGGACGTGCAGCATTTCCAATGTTAAGTGATGGATGACATCTCTGTGTTGATCACATGACGAAGCCTGGCCGCAGGAGATAATCGCCACTTTATGCGAATTCTTATCGGTCTACTGGTTGCGATATTACTCAGCCTGCAATATCTATTGTGGGTCGGCGAAGGAAGTCTTGCCGAAGTCTGGCAATTACAGAAAAAACTAACTACGCAGGAACAGGAAAATATACGCCTGAAGGAACGCAATCAGGCCTTGAGAGCAGAAGTACGTGATCTAAAGCAGGGGCTTGAGGCGATCGAAGAACGCGCGCGTAACGAAATGGGTTTGATTAAGGAAAATGAAACCTATTTCCAGGTTATTGAAGATGATAAGAAGTAAACACCTTCCTCAAGAAAGCGTTAATGAATACAGCTGAACAGCGAATATGGGCTGTTATACCTGCTGCGGGTGTCGGTGCACGCATGCGTAGCCATGTACCCAAACAATATCTACCTTTGCTGGATAAAACGGTTATTGAGCACACCCTTGAGATATTTATCTCTCATAGAGCTGTTGCGGGTATTGTCGTGGCTATTTCACCAAATGATGCCTACTGGTCCGATTTAAACATTAACGATGAACGTATTCAGGTCGTTGATGGTGGCGAGGAACGTTGTTTGTCGGTGCAAAACTGCCTGACACATTTGCTTGAGCATACGGATAAAGATGACTGGGTCATGGTGCATGATGCAGCACGTCCTTGCTTACGACATGCAGACATTGATCGTTTAATAAAAGTTGTCATTGAAAAAGATACCGGTGGTCTGCTCGCTATGCCGGTGAGCGACACGATGAAACAGAGTGATGAACATGGTTACGTCGAGCAAACACTTGACCGATCGAAGCTCTGGCATGCACAAACACCTCAAATGTATCGGCTTGGGCAGCTATCACAGGCTTTACATTCTGCGCAGGTAAGCGGGCAAGTGGTCACAGATGAGGCCTCTGCAATTGAGCTGTGCGGTGAGCAGTCGCTACTCGTTGAAGGATCTAGCGATAATATTAAAATTACTCACCCACAGGATCTTCAGCTGGCCGCATTTTTTCTACAGCATTCACTGCAGCCTGACGAGGTGATTAATGATGAGCTTGATGGACTGGTGGCTGATGATGGTTAGGGTATTGATATGAGCGCGACTCGATTACGCATTGGCCAGGGTTTTGACGTGCATGCCTTTGCCGAGGCACGGCCACTTATTATCGGTGGGGTTGAAATACCACATAGCCATGGACTTGCGGGGCATTCTGATGCGGATGTGCTGATTCATGCAATGTGTGATGCGTTGCTGGGAGCAGCCGGGCTAGGTGATATCGGTAAACATTTTCCTGATACTGATGCGGCATACAAAGATGCGGATAGTCGAGCGTTGTTACGTGATGTCATGAGTAAGCTTTCTTCTATGAGCTATGACATAGTTAACATTGACGCTACGGTGATTGCACAACAACCTAAATTAGCCCCTTTTATTGAAGTGATGACCGAACGCCTGGCATCTGATCTGAAAATCGCTACACAGCAAATCAATATCAAGGCGACCACGACAGAACACCTGGGGTTTACTGGCCGGGAAGAGGGCATTGCCGCGACGGCAGTTGTGCTCATCGAAAAGAACAACTAAACCCATGTCACTGGATCCCCAGGCGGCACTAAATCCGCAAGCTGTGCTGTCGACCGAAAATATTTCCGCAGACTATCGTACTAATGTAGAAGATTTTCAGGTAAATGAAGAGCTTGGTTTTACTTTGACTGGCAGCGGTGAGCATGTCTGGCTGCAGGTAGAAAAACGCTCACAAAACACAGCGTGGGTTGCTGGACAAATCGCAGAACTTGCCGCTATACGCTCGCGTGATGTCGGCTTTGCTGGGCTTAAGGATAGACATGCAATAACCACGCAATGGTTTAGTGTCTGTGTGCCTGAGAAGCAGGAACCCGACTGGCGACAGCTCAATAACGACAATACCACTGTGTTGACGCATAAACGCCATAATAAAAAATGTCGTCGCGGCTGCTTAAAGGGGAATCACTTTCAGATTACGTTACGTAATATTAAAGATGATGCGCAGCAGCTTAATAGCCATCTGGAATTCATTCGGCAGCATGGTGTGCCAAATTATTTTGGGCCGCAGCGTTTTGGTCGTCAGGCATCCAACTTGCATCGAGCCTGGGAGATTTATACAAACAAGAAAAAGCGCTTCAAGAAATCACAGTTAAGTCTTTACTATTCGGCAGCGCGTAGCCTGCTGTTTAATCGCATCTTGCAGGAGCGTGTTCGTCAGCAGACCTGGAATAAGCCATTAAATGGTGATGTCATGATGTTTGATGGTGGTCATTCCTGTTTTTTATATCAAGAGGATGACGATTCCGTATCTGAGCGTGTGCAGTCGCAGCAGTTACACCCAACCGCAGCCCTCTGGGGCAGTGGTGATATGCTTACTAGGCATGCTGTTAGAGAGCTTGAGATGCAGCTCATCGATGCGGAGCCTGTGCTGCGTGAGGGCTTATGCAAAGAGGGGGTGAAACAAATGCGTCGCTCACTACGCTTGAGCCCAGAAAATTTTACCTGGCAATGCCATCAGGATACATTAGACCTGTCATTCTATTTGCCATCAGGTAGTTTTGCGACGGCCATATTAAATGAGCTGGCAACTGTAAACGATGTCAGCGCGGTCGTTTGAGTAACACATATATCGCACCGGTGCCGCCATCTACCTGCCTTGCAGAGCAAAAGGCGAGCACTTCGTCGCGCTGTTGTAGCCAGTGATTGACCTTGTTCTTCAGAACGGGCAATTTGTTTTTCGAGCCATGGCCTTTACCATGCACAATGCGCACACAGCGCATGCCATAGTCACGGCAGTGGTGTAAAAAATCAGTGAGTGTGATGCGTGCCTCTGGTACCGTCAGCCCATGTAGGTCAAGCTCGGCTTCAGTGGAAAAATAACCGCGACGGAGTTTACGAATCAGGCTTTGCTGGATGCCATTGCGGGTAAAGAGTAGCTCTTCACCGGTTTCGACCATGGCATGTTCGCCGCTATCAGAAAACATATCATCACGCGCCTGCTGCTCGTCTTTCCATAACTGATAGGGGAGAGGTTTGGGGCGCTTAGGTGCTGAGGTAACTTTGTCAGAGCGAAGACGCCGTGTGTCTTTCATGGCATCACGGAAGAGCGCTTTATCTGCGTCATCGGTATGACTGGGGCCGTCTTTTTTTGCCATAACATTAACAATGAAACTGTATTAAACCTGACGTTGTACTGTGAGATAATAACAGCCGTATGTCCTCCTAGAAAGCGAAACGCAGTCATGAAAATCCTCATAAGTAACGATGATGGTGTGCAGGCACCTGGGATTCACAGTCTTGAGCATGCCATGCGTGATTTGGGTGACGTGAGCGTAGTGGCACCCGAACGTAATCGTAGTGGCGCCAGTAATTCGTTAACACTGGATAATCCTATCCGTGCGATACCGCAGGAAAATGGCTTTATCGCCGTCGATGGTACCCCTACAGACTGTGTGCATTTAGCTATTACCGGGCTACTCGATGGCGAGCCTGATATGGTCATTGCTGGCATTAATGCCGGGGCAAACCTGGGTGATGATGTGCTGTATTCAGGTACGGTAGCTGCTGCAATGGAAGGGCGCTTCCTTGGCTATCCTGCTATCGCTGTTTCACTGGTGGGGGAGTCATTACAGCATTATGAGACAGCGGCGAAGGTCAGCAAGTTAATTGTCACGCGCCTGAAACAGCATCCCTTACCTGCTGACACCATTCTTAATGTGAATGTACCGGATATTCCCTGGGAGGATATTCAGGGCATTCAATCGACTCGTCTTGGTCATCGCCACAAATCGGAACCTGTTATTAAAGTGAATGACCCACGTGGACGCCCTATTTACTGGGTTGGCCCTCCAGGGGGCGAGCAGGATTCAGGACCGGGGACCGACTTTCATGCCATTCGTGAAAACTGTGTGTCGGTGACACCGATACATATTGATCTGACACAGTATTCTGCGCTGGATACGGTTGCCAGCTGGCTAAAGGATATTGATACGTGAGTAGCCGTCATCAGGGCATCGGGATGACCTCGCAACGTACGCGTGATCGTATGGTGGCAAGAATACGTGAACAGGGGGTTACCGATGAGTCGGTGCTAGCCGTCATGGCTTCGTTGCCCAGACACCTGTTTGTTGATGAGGCACTGGCCTCACGCGCCTATGAAGATACGGCCCTGCCCATTGGGCACCGCCAGACGATTTCACAGCCATATATTGTGGCTGCGATGTCTGAGGCGCTGCTAGCAGCCGGTAATGTGAAAAAGGTGCTTGAGGTTGGTACAGGCTCAGGCTATCAGGCGGCAGTCCTGGCCAACCTCGTTGATGAGGTCTACAGCGTTGAGCGCATCAAGGAACTGATGAACCAGGCCCGGAAACGGTTTCAGGAACTAAAACTAAACAACATCCGTCTAAAGTACAGTGATGGTAGCTGGGGCTGGAAATATCACGCGCCCTATGATGGCATTATCGTGACGGCAGCGCCGCATGCGGTACCAACAGAGCTGTGCCAGCAATTGCGTATTGGGGGACGGATGATCATACCAATTGGTGACCAAGGCTCTCAGTCGCTGCAATGTATTACGCGTAAAGAAGATGAATTTGAGGTCGAAACCCTCAACCAGGTAAGTTTTGTGCCCTTGCTTGGAGGCACTACCTGATTTATAAAGATATAAAAATGAATAAGTTAAGAGAATATCCTAAATATGCTGCAGGGATAATATTTCTCTTTTTTGCTGTGGTTCTGCTAACAGCCTGTGCTGCCGACAGGTCATTGGCACCCGTCGATAGCAAACGCACCAGTCGGCCATCTGTGCCTCCTGGTTTTTATAAAGTCAGATCCGGAGACACCTTATTCAAGATTGCCTTTCAGTATGGTCAGGATTACAAGCAACTAGCGCGCTGGAATCGCATACGACGTCCGTATACGATTTATGTCGGTCAGAAAATACGTTTACGGCCGTCTAAGAGTATAAAAGCCAATAAAAAACAATCCACTAGAGAAAAGCAGCTAGCGAAAAAAAGAGCTACCCAGAAGCGCCGGCAGCCAGCAGTAAAATCTCGGACGCAAAGCAAGCCCAGAAAGACCGCTAAATCTACCGGTAAACTGAAATGGCGCTGGCCGACAAAAGGGAAGGTAATCAAGCGCTTTTCTAGCCGTGCTACAGGACGCAATGGTATCGATATTGCGGGTAAAAGTGGACAGCCTGTCAAGGCTGCTGAAGGCGGCAGGGTGGTGTATGCAGGTGGTGGACTTCTAGGCTATGGAAAGCTTATTATCATCAAGCATAATGATACTTTTTTAAGCGCTTATGCACATAATCGTCGTATTCTCGTGAAAGAGGGCGATAACGTGAAACCGGGGCAGCGTATCGGTGAAATGGGAAAGACCGGTACCGATGGAATCAAGCTGCATTTTGAAATTCGGCGTAATGGTCGTCCGGTTAATCCGCAGAGATATTTACCTGGATAAAAAAATCTGTTGAAATGTTTGTAACTTACGTGATTTTATGTACAATCCTCTTTAATATAAAAACATATCTCATTGAAGGTATGGAGGAAATCGATGCAAATGAATACTAGTCGTGCTGATGATGATCTTCCGGAAGGAGCTGCTTCCCCTGATTTAGTGGATGAACAGGAACTCAACATGGATGATGATACGGTCGCCAAGACTGAAGAGGCACCTGTCAGCGAACCCGTAGCGGCGAAAAAAACTACCAAGCCCCGCCGTACCCGTGAATCCAAAGCTGAAGCTGATGCAACGCGCCTGTACCTGAGCGAGATAGGCATGAACCCGCTGCTAACCGCAGAGGAAGAGGTCTATTACTCACGTAAGGCACAAAAAGGGGATGAAGAAGCCCGCAAGCGGATGATCGAATGTAATCTACGTCTTGTCGTCAAGATTGCGCGTCGCTATATGAACCGTGGTCTGGCGCTGCTTGATCTGATTGAAGAAGGTAATCTTGGTCTGATTCGAGCGGTAGAAAAGTTTGATCCCGAGAGAGGTTTTCGTTTTTCGACCTATGCCACCTGGTGGATTCGCCAGACCATTGAGCGCGGCATCATGAATCAGACGCGTACCATTCGTTTGCCTATCCACGTTGTAAAAGAAATGAATGTCTATTTACGTGCTGCACGTAAACTGACTCAGGAACTGAATCACGAACCATCTCCCGAAGAAGTAGCGCAAATGCTCGACAAACCGATTGCCGATGTAAAGCGCATGATGAGTCTGAATGAGCGCGTAACTTCTGCTGACACTCCACTGGGCAAGGGTTCTGATACATCAATCCTTGATGCGATACCCGATGAAGGTAATAACGATCCTGCACAGGTTTTACAGAACGACGATGTTAAATCTAATCTGGATGTATGGTTGTCACAGCTGAACGATAAGCAGCGTGAAGTTGTCGAACGTCGCTTTGGTTTACATGGGCATGAAGTTGCAACCCTTGAAGAGGTTGGTAACGAGATTGGCGTTACCCGCGAACGCGTGCGTCAGATACAGATCGAAGCGCTGAAACGCCTGCGTGAGATCCTTGAGCATGATGGTTATTCACTGGATGCTCTGTTCAAGGAAACCTGATTTACGCAGTACTATCTCTCACCATTCATGTGTTTTAATAGTTTGAGATAACAGGATGAAACATGAGCTTCACGGAAAGTCTGCCTGATCGATTACGCGCTTCCGGAATCCACCTGGCTGGAAGCAGTTTACTATTCGTTATTTATATCTATCTGGTACTGGTTAACTGGTACCCGGAACCTTTTTTCACCATTGAAGGCGCGATTCAAGTCACTGTCACACTGATTGGTGTCGACCTGGTCGTTGGTCCATTACTGACATTTGTTGTCTATGTTAAAAACAAGAAAGGGCTGAAGTTTGATTTAAGCCTTATCATTATTACCCAGCTGGCTTTTTTGCTTTGGGGTATATGGGTTACGTACAAAGAGCACCCAGTTTATACTGTTTTTTCAATCGATCAGTTTCACGTAATGCGTGCCGGACCAACCCGATCATTTGCTATCGAACCACATGTATTTGCGGGGCAACCGAAATATGGCTTGCGAATGGTGTATGCATTACCACCTCAGAATGAAAAAGATAAACAGGCATTAATTAGAGAGCTAATCTTAGGTAGAGGCGATATTTACAACCTCTCTGAAAGATATCGTAACATTAGGGACTATCGAAAAGCCGTTATTGCAAAATCACGTGATATTAATAAAATCATGCAGGCTCGACCCGATATTCACAGTGACATGGATTCCATTCTTGAGCGATACGAAAATGCATCGTTGGCCGACTTTGTTTATTTACCAATCGAAGCACGCAAAAAATATTATACCCTGGTCCTTAAAAAAACAGACTTGAGTTATGCCGGTTACCTTGATGTTGATGCCTGGGTCTATGATGAGTCCTGATGAGCACTAGTTCACTGATCTTACCCGGCTAAATTTGATAAATTTAGCCACATAGTATTTTGAAAGAACAGGAAGTTATGTCAAAACTGGAAATACAAGCCCCCCCGTGTGACAATCTTCTCAGAAATTAACAACTTATACCCAATTATTTTTATGCTTTCTGAAATTAAACATGTCAGACAAATCCCGGGGGATGCACTGCGCCTCTGGTTTGAGGATCGTGATACTGATCTGATTGTTTGGAAAGATGCTAGCAATACTATTGTCGGCTTTCAGTTATGCTATGGCAAAGGCCGTAATGAGAGGGCGCTGACCTGGGATAAAAACAAGGGTTTTACACACGACCTTGTTGACGATGGTGAAAATAATTCGATGTATTATAAAAGCACACCAATTCTGACCCCAGGTGGTGATTTTGATGCAGTGACTCTGGCTAAAAAATTCTCTGATATTAGTAAGAATATTGATCAGGGCATTGCTGAATTCGTAAAGCAACGTCTCGTCGAATGTATGCAACACCAGGCTGGTCAATAATTCACGTTTCTGATTCTTTTTCGCAGACCAATCGATAACGGTCGATTCTCGTAAGCTGTATTATTACAACACGCATTAAGGCTTTTCTAGACAAGTCTGTTTTTTAATCGGGCTGATGAAATTACTTTGTCCCAGTTCGTGCCTTGAGTTGTTTCGCCTCCAGTATCAGTCTGGCAATATCTTTTTCTGCTAGCTTGCAGGCCAGCTGCGCCATTTTAGAATAGCGATGTTGATCGGGTATTTTAGAGTAATCCTCAACCCTGGGGCTGGATGGACTAAATCGATTGACCTCATATGAGATATACGACTTTTTCATCGATGCATGTTTCATGATATTCACCTGTTACTAACTTATTTGTTAGTGTCAGCGGCGCATTGAATAGCAATCTACAAGACATGAATCACACGAAAAGTGTCTATCCGTTCAAACTTATGAACAAATACTAGAGTGATTCACAGTAAATTTCTTTCATCATACCGATCATGCTTAGAATACGCGTGTCGCCGACACGGTAAAAAACACGGTTGGCATCACGTCTGGAATCAACAATACCTTTATCACGTAAATGACCCAGGTGTTGCGAAATATTACTCTGTGTTGTGCCGGTACACTCCATGATGCTGTGCACGGTCATTTCAGATCCCGCTAGATTACAGAGTATTTTGAGCCGTAAAGGGTGTGAAATTGCTTTCAGCTTTTCAGCCGTTTTTTCAATATCACCAGCCTCAGGAAGCGAGTGGAAGTCATCATTATGCATAGGTATGTTTTCTCATCAATTCCCGTTAATATGTCGAAGCATACATACTATATAAGAAAACAATAATATAAGCAATGCCTAAATATATAATATATAGATATAAATCATGAGCTTAATAAATGTTCTGCATCTGCGAGTTCAACAAAACAAGCTATCATGTTGCATTTTTCAACTCATAACCGTGTTATTTATAACGTATTCAGGTTTAGCACATGCCGATCAAGACGCATTACGTATCACCATTGGTTACCTGCCAGAAACAGAAAAGGCAGGCCAAAATACAACGGTCATCGAGCGAGAGGAAATTCTGTGTTTTGCTCAGGCGAGTGTGATTGATGTTTTTCGTCAGATCCCAGGTGTACATGTAGAGCAGGCGGGGACGGCTGGTAGCGTTGCCTCTGTTTATATCAGGGGTGCGGATCCAAATTTCACCATAGTCCTGATTGATGGTGTGCGTGTGAACGACCCGACCAATTCTCGTGGTGGTTCATTTGATTTTTCTGCTCTGGCGTTAGATGAGATCGAGTCGATTGAAATTTCGAGAAGTGCATTATCCTCAATTTATGGATCTAATGCCTTAAGCGGTGTAATTAGTATAACAACACGTGCCAAACGAACTGGTGGACAGGTCAACATTCAAACCGGTTCACAGGGTTATGGCACTTCGAGTGCCAGTTACACGCATAACAACGAATTTATTGATGCAGGTATTGCTCTGCATCACAATAATGAAGGCAGTGACAGGCCTGGCCAACGCAGCCGTCGTGATGTGGCCAGATTGTTTTATCGTCAGCGCTTTCTTGATGCGCATATTATCGATGTGCAGACACGATACAGTGAAAATGATTATGAGTCATTTCCAGATGATAGTGGTGGCCAACGCTTTTCTATTTTAAATGAGCGTGATAACAGAGAAAATAGAGCCACTACTTTTTCCTTGCGATATGAATATAAGCCACAGTCACCCTGGCAATTCTATATTGGTTATGATTATTTCCAGCAGGATGAGGAATTTGATTCGCCGGGCGTCGCACCAGGCTTGCGTGATCCCTTCGGTATACCGAGGAATGCATTTGATAATGATTATCAGCGTGAACAGTATCTTGCGTATATCACCCATAAACCTTCTGACTCCCTGGAGTTTGTTGCGGGCTTTGAGTACAACGAAGAGAATGGTAGTAGTCGTGGACTTGTTGACTTCGGTGCGTTTCAACTGCCAACAGATTTTAGTTTAGTCAGAGATAACCATGCCGCATTTGTAGAGTTACGCTACAACCTGACGGAGCATTTTTATTTGCAGGGCGCGCTGCGCGTCGATGATCCCGAAGATTTCTCGTCGCAGACCAGTACAAGCATCTCGCTGAACTATGAATTGCCATCTGTTTATGTGTTTATGAAATATAATGAGGGCTTTAAATTGCCCAGCTTCTTTGCTCTTGGTCACCCACTTGTTGGTAACCCCGCATTGAGGCCAGAAGAGGCACATAATGGTGAGCTTGGTGCTATCTTGTCATTTGAAAATGCTAATGCCACATTGTCATTTAGTCTGTTTCGGAATGAGATTAGTAACCTGGTTGATCTGCAGGAAACACCCGTTTTGCAATTAGTGAATCGTGATGAAGTTATTCTGCAGGGCGGGGAGGTCAGTCTTGATTACCCGCTGCAACAGAATCTCGATGCTTCAATGTATGTGAATTATCTTGACGCAGATATACGTAATAGTGATGAAGTGTTACGTAATCGTCCTCGTTGGCGAGCGGGTCTAACGCTGGCCTGGCGAGCATCATCTGCAACGACTGCCACAACACGGGTTGAGCATGTTGGTACTGTCTCGGATTCATCTGTGCCTACCGGGGATGTTGACCTTGGTGCCTATACCAGGGTTGATGCCAGTATTCGTCATCAGCTCGATGGCAGGATATCAATCAGTGCAGCAATAGATAATCTCCTGAATACACATTATGAGACAGCCGTGGGGTTTTCGGGGCAGTCAAGACGGCTACGTGCGGGTTTAAATATTAATTTCTGATGCTATATGTTGTTTTTTACAGTAAGGAGATGTTTATGATTCCTTATTTTGCTGTAAAATCGCCGTCCGGAATGAGTTAACTTATTAATCAGGAAAGTATTTTGCCATTATCCAGTGAAGACATGCTACGTTTAAACGTGTTGCTTGCGGGCCACATCGATGCAATTCGGATCGATGAATCTCGGATGATTGTCTATGGTTTAAATGGTGAGCAGGAAGCACGTATTCAGCTAAACCCGAACTGTAAGGATGAGGCATATCTGAAAGAAGTACGTGAATTACTCTCTGGACATGTGCTGGGTTCGCCGGGAGGGTATCCTGTTTACCTGAAGCGCTGGACAAGGATGGGGCAGGCCCGTGATGAGAGTTTGTCTGATCTGCTGAAACTGGGCGAACCTGAAGCGGTTATGGCCGTCGTGTGTGCATCGGGTCTCACAGATGAGCTAGCGCGTCTCGCATGGTGGGTGGCGCCAGAGTCTGAGCATGCCAGACGCATGCTTGAGCGTGAAAACATTGTTAAAGGCAAAATGGGTAAAGAGCTGGCGAGTTTTCTTGTCGAGTTTTTACCGTTTGAAGAAGACCCTTTAGCTATTGTTCGCTCAGTCAGTCTGGTATTACAGGAAGGTCTGGTAGATGATGACATGCGACAGAAGATCTGGGATAGAGGCAGGGCCAAGAATGTATTTCGGATTGGTTTTTTGAATACAACACCACATGATTTGCCAGATAATATCGCTGCACGACAGGATATGGAACTGTATTCAGAAAAGTTACAGCAATACAGTGACGCCAACCCTTATGCCATGACTTTACTTAATATTCTGACTGACAAAGGTCAAACGTTTATCGATGTGTGTGAAAAAATATTGCGTAAACCAGCGAATCAGGAAGTGGTGAGCGCATTGCTTGACACAATAGGAAAATATTTTCGCCCACATAATAGAGAACCTGAATTTATTCAGGATCTGGATGCAATTGAAGATCGAACCCGGCAATCTGTTTCGGATAGCTCTACATACGCAGCGCAGTTACTTAAAATTGTTCCGCAACTGGAGCGTGAATTGTTTGCGATATTGTTGCTGTCACAGGTTACTGAGGCGATTGCCATACCGGTGTTTGCGAAGTCGGATGCAATGGGTACTGTAATGCGTCGACAGCTGGAGCCTATTACGTCACGTCTTTTTGAGCATTTTTCAATTTTGAGAGGTAAGGCTGTCGCCTGATCATCCGTATGCCAAGTATTACAGTTGCTAAAGTAGCTTTATCATTAACACTAAAAATGGCAGAAGTGTTATTGCAACGCCACCTGGTGTCTTCGCCTCGCGTTATGGCCAAGGAGCTTGCCAGAGAAATTGATGCTTATGTAAGAAATAACAATCTCGGTTATTATCCGGCCTTTGATTATTTCAAAGACAAAGAAGGTATCGATCAGGAGCTCATTACTGTTATCGAAGAAACGGGCTGGACAATTTGCAAACTGGCACGTGAGCACCTGGTTTCTGATCTAAAGCCTGCATTTTCAAATATTCAAATACAGTCCATTAAACCAGTGGCATTTTCATTGCCGTCGGTTCGCCTGAGTACCCCCGATCATATGGAGCATCTGGTTCATCATTTGACAGTCAGTAATATCAAAGTTGGTATGGTGGCGTCTTCTATTGAGAAGCTAACACAAACTGATGATATCGAAAAAATTGCTGAAAGAAAGATATGGCGATGGTTGCAGGAAGATTTTGAATCTATCAAGGTTGTCAGTGCCAGTATCAAGGAACATGAGAGCTAGACCCCATTACTAACGTGATGTTCTTCACACTCCTGTTTTAAATCGGGTCTTTTGTGACCCGCTTATCGCAAAATTCATACAGTTCGTCGAAATATCCTGTAACAACATAGTATCAGGGTATGATCATGAAGAAGACAATTATTGATTATTTCAGCAAACTGGGTATTCGTTACAAAAAATTTGATTCAGTCAGTCAGGACATCTCACTGGATTGTATCGCACAGGCCGTAGTGCTGAGTGATAACCAGGATTTGGTGCTGGCTGTGATACCGGCGGATCGGACGCTGAACTTCAACAGGCTGCAATCTATCCAGCGTAGAGAATTTTATATCGCGCAGTCAGATCAGGTACAGGCGCTAAATGAACGTGTTGGCCTTTCAGGTCTTTTGCCATTTGGTGATTTGTATCAGATAGAGAGCTTTGTTGAAAAACGACTTTTACGTAAAAAACGTATTATCTTCAAGATGTCAGAAGGTGAATGGTGGGAGCTTGATAAGGCCTCATTTCAGCTTTTACAGGCGGATGCATGGCAACTGGATATGTCTGAACCAATCTACGATTCACCAACGAATATGTTTACCTTGCCCGACCTGCCTGCATTTCAAAGTTTGAATGAATTCTATCTGCTGTCTGGAGGCAAACAAGAAGGCTATATTTCCGATCTATCAGAGCATCTATCAAACACATCAACATTACCCGGCCTTTCATCAACGGCACAGCGTTTGTTAATGTTAAGAAGTCGTTCAGATGGCGATATTGAAGCATTGATAGATGTAGTGCATTCGGATCCTGCGGTGACTGCGCAGGTAATTCGCTATGCGCGTGCTTCGTTTTTCGCCTACAAGGGCGAGATATCTTCACTAAGTGATGCGGTTACTCGTGTGCTGGGGTTTGATGCGACACTGAATATTGCACTCGGGATAGCAAGTGCCGAGTTATTGCAGATGCCACAACAAGGTAGTCTAGGTAGCAAAAATTTCTGGCGTGAGGCTATTCACATGGCCAGTTTATGTCAGGGTCTTGTGTCAGTTATGCCTCAGTCCAGACGACCACGCACAGGAGTTGCCTATTTGACAGGCCTGCTTCATAACTTCGGCTTGCTGTTGATGGGGCATCGTTTTACTGAAGAGTTCACGATATTAAACCGTGTCGCCACAGAATGTGAGATTCTCGATCTTGAGCATCTCGAAAGGCAGCTGTTTGGCATGACGCACATGGAAATAGGTCTGTGGCTAATGAAATACTGGGATATGCCTGAAGAAGTTGTGGCGTGTTTCAGTCAGGTTTGTCACCCGGAAAATGATACGACCGATTCCTATGCGCAAATCTTGCAACTGGCCATGTCATTATCAGGGCATATGAGTTCGACTGTTCTACTGACAGATATTGAGCAGGATGCGCTAGTTAAGCGCCTGGGAATTGAGCCTTCTGCCGTTGAAATGGTTCTGGATAAGGTACGTGAGGCATCTTACGGGCTAGAGGAAATCGCAACACAACTCGCGGCTTAAAATAAAACTATGGCTTACATGAAGCGCGCATTGTATTAAGGGAACCTTAATTATGGTAAATGACTAATAAATAGTGCGATTTTCCGAAATTACACCGTTATTTGAGCATCAGAAGCGGGTGCTTTACAGAAAACTTTCCAGTACAATTAACTGATAGCAGTATAAATAAATATAAAAGCAGCTTCATTTCTATTGACCCGGGGAGAATATGAAGTATTCATCACCAACATCGAGTGTCACAGAACCTGTTGCTCAGAAGATTCTGCAGCTTGTCGATGGGCTCAAAAGTGATGCTGCCGGTAAAGTCCTGCATGATAATCTCCGCCAGATGCTGCATGTCATGCAGCAACAACATGCCGATACAGAACGTTCTTATTCAATATTATTAAGTCAGTTACTGGAGATATTTGCCCATCAATGTCCCGAGGGTAGCCCTGTTGCCACCCAGATTAAGATACTTCAACAAAGACTAACACCACCACTCAGCCTGGCTGAACTCAATGCGCTAACACCAATGTTTGAGGCAACCTTCAAAGAATCCATGCCTGAAGCCAATGCCAGTCAGGAGGTGATTCACGCATTACAGGGCCTGTTTAGTGCTTTTGGTATTGATGCGCCAGAGAATAACTACCACGTTGTGACTGATTTACAGCAATCACAGCCACAGGTGAATGCTTCCATACAGGAGCAACAGACAAGCGGTTCGACTCAACACGCACAGATGATGGCATCTAAACATAATGTCGACACGGTTTTTCGGCGTTATCTGGATGACAAGCGTAAAGACTTGCAGGTGATGCGGCAATCGCTATCTGGAAAACTGAATGAGGCGATTAGTCGTAGCCATGATTTCGGAGAAACGCTGCTAAAAGAACTGAATGCGATTAAGAATGTGGATGGTAATGAAGAAATTGAGGCCATACGTGATTCGCTTTCTCGAGAGATATCCGCTATTGCGGCTGATCATGAAATACTAAAAGAAACCTTGGCAAACACCTCTGAATGTATCGAGGAAATTGGCCTGGATAGCGAACATATTAATGATGAGCTCACCCGTGTGCACACGCTAAGCCTAACTGATGAGTTGACGGATTTACCAAATCGCAGGGCTTTACAACGGCATCTTGAAGATGAAATAAGTCGCGCGCATCGGCATTCAACAGAACTGGCGATTGCGATGCTCGATCTGGATGACTTCAAGCAAATTAATGACACCTATGGGCATGCGGTTGGTGATGAGGTGTTGCGCTCTTATGCACGTGAAGTGCTTTCTGTGTTCAGGATGCATGACATGGTGGCACGGTTTGGCGGTGAAGAGTTCGCCGTTATTTTGCCGAATACCGATATGCAAGGAGCATTGGCTGCATTGCAAAAAATCAAAAACAAGGCCAGCAGCACAATGGTTAACTGTGATGGTCATAGCCTGCCTATGCCAACCTGCTCAGCGGGTATTACGGTGTATCATGATAAAGACACGGTTGAATCAATTATGAAACGCTGTGACAAAGCACTTTATATTGCGAAAGATTCTGGTAAGAATAAAGTTGAAATGCTTGAATTTGCACAGTCTGTTGCTTCTGACTGGGCAAAAAATAACTAAGCAGCTCCCCTCTGAAATTGATCTGAGAATGTTCAAGGCTGATTTCATTTGGTCTGAGGCATTATAATTTTTCCATCGAGGCCAGCTACGAGTAAGTGCTGCAAGCTTAAGTGGGCTCGATATCCATCTCTCGCCCACATCAATGGCGCCTTGCTCTTACCTTCCCCGTATCACGGCGGCGCCCATGACGCAGCAGCACATCACTCGTATCTGTCTGTCCGGGCTGTGGCTGGGGTCAGCTTCTTTGAAAACGTGCGTGCCAGGGAAGGCTAAAGTGCGTTTTCATAGATTCGAGCCCAACATGGAGGTTGGGCGAGATTAAGCTGACCCCAGTCACTGTTCGGGCAGGAGAGAAGTATTTAATGTTGTGTCAGAACAGACTGATTCATATTTTTACGGTTTGACTGATGGATTAGAGCCTACTTATTCTAAGTAATTGTCATTCACACTTAGTTTTTCTCTGCGGTATACTAGATGCATCTAGTTAATTGGTTATTTTGCATGTCGCGTTTTATAGATTTCAAAGATTTCGATCATTCCCAGCCAGGTAAGACTGGCGTGTTGCTATTAAATCTTGGTACACCTGATGCGCCGACACCTTCAGCGCTAAGGCGCTACCTTGCCGAATTTCTTTCTGATCCACGTATTGTTGAAATACCCAGGCTGATCTGGTTTTTCATTTTGCATGGCATCATTTTGCGAATAAGACCCAAACGCTCAGCCCATTCCTACGAACAAATTTGGACAGCGCATGGCTCACCGCTTCTTGTCTCATCGAAATCGCTGACCGAGAAACTGCAGGGTAGATTAGCGACAGAAATGGGGCCTCATATACTTGTTGAACTAGCCATGCGTTATGGCAATCCATCTGTCGAATCTGTGATAGAACGAATGCAACAGCAGAATGTGCGTCGCTTGCTTGTCATTCCAATGTACCCACAGTATGCAGGTTCATCAACAGCCTCGGCATGTGATGCTGTTTTTGATGTGATGAAAAAACTACGTTGGCAACCCGAGCTACGTATCATTCAGCATTATCATAATCACCCGCTGTATATCGAGGGGCTTAAAAAATCTGTTGAGCAACACTGGAACACTAAGCCTAAAGCAAAAAAATTATTGCTATCTTTTCATGGTGTGCCGCGTTTTCATCTTGATAATGGTGATCCTTACCACTGCGAGTGTCATTCAACTGCCCGATTATTACGTGAATCTCTCGACATGAGTGATAGTGAATGTCTACTCGCTTTTCAGTCTCGCTTTGGCAAAGCGGAATGGCTTAAGCCTTATACCAGTGAGGTGCTTGAAAAATTGGCTAAAGAGGGTGTTGATGAGATTGACGTATTATGCCCTGGTTTTGCTGTCGATTGCTTAGAAACTCTTGAGGAAATCGCTCTACAATACCGTGACGTTTTTCTCGCAGCGGGTGGTAAAAAGTTGAACTATATCCCGGCATTGAACGACTCCGATAGTCAGGTCGACCTTTATACATCTCTGATCGAACAGCACTCCCAGGGATGGCCGCATGATTTTCAACCTACCTCTGAACAGGCGTTAAACCATTCCGAACGTGCAAAATCTCTTCAATAAACTATCTGTTTTTTCTCATAACCAAAAAACAGTTAGTTAGCGTTATATTTCATAAAAAAATTTTTCTGTTTGTCATCTATTGATGAATTATTTTGTTATGATAGCCCGCGCTGTAAATTAGGTATCAAAGGATTTAATATGTCCATAAAACATCCAGTTATTGCTGTGACCGGTTCTTCAGGAGCAGGTACAACAACAGTAAAAAATGCGTTTGAACATTTGTTCTTTCGTGAAAACATCAAGCCTGTCGTCGTAGAGGGTGACAGCTTCCATCGCTATAACCGTGCTGAAATGAAAGAGGCAGTTGAGAAGGCGAATCAGGACGGCACTATGCTGAGCCACTTTGGTCCTGAAGGTAACGTCTTTGATAAGATTGCAGAGCTCTTTAAGACTTATGGTGATACAGGTAGTGGTAAGAAACGCCTCTACATTCATGATAAAGAAGAAGGCGAAAAGCATGGTCAGGAACCAGGAACGTTTACACCCTGGACTGATATTCAACCAGGCAGCGATCTGCTTTTCTATGAAGGTCTACATGGCGGCGTTGTAACAGAAGATGCCAATGTTGCTAAATTTGTTGACCTGTTAATCGGTGTTGTACCGATTGTGAATCTCGAATGGATTCAGAAAATTCATCGTGACACGAGTCAACGTGGTTACTCAGCAGAAGCGGTAACTGATACGATTCTGCGTCGTATGCATGACTATGTGCACTACATTACGCCGCAGTTCTCACGCACACATATTAACTTTCAGCGTGTGCCAACGGTTGATACATCAAACCCATTTATTGCTCGCGATATTCCAACGCCAGACGAAAGTCTTGTTGTGATTCGCTTTAAAGATCCGACCGCAATGAATGTTGACTTCCCTTATCTGCTCAACATGATTCATGATTCGTTTATGTCGCGTCGTAATTCTATTGTTGTGCCAGGTGGTAAAATGGGATTTGCCATGGAATTGATTCTTGGGCCTATCATTCACGATACGCTTGAAGCCAAACGCACGGCAAGCTGATTAGCTGCAATAATAGAAAAGGCGGGGTTGTACCCCGCCTTTTTTTTGGGTTTTTGTTTTCACTATACTGATGTACTATTTTTTCTTTTCTTGGGCTCTCTGAATGTTAGTTAAGGACGTTATGAAAAAACATTATTTCCCTCTTATTGTTTCTTTGCTCTGTTTGATGCAGGTGAAGCTTGTAATGGCGGCACCAGTTCTGGTCGATATTGACTGGCTTAAGTCCAATCTTAACGATGACGATATAGTTATTGTCGATATGACGTCAGACGAAATGTCATACAGCCGTTATCATATCCCGGGTGCAATAAGATTGTCGTACAGTGATATTGTGATGAAGCGAAAAGACAAGGTGTCAGTCATGATTCCGCATGCGCGGTTAGCAAAAATTATGGGCTTCATTGGCGTTAGTAATGATACGCATGTTGTGATTTATGATGATATGGGTGGCCTGCATGCAGGTCGTCTGTTCTGGCAACTCGAGCGCCTGGGTCATAAGAAAGTCTCTGTACTGGATGGGGGGATAGTGAGTTGGGTGCTGGCAGGAAACAAGGTAACGAATGTGCCCGTGAAACCCAAAAAAGCAAGCTATGAATTTGATGAACCCACGGGTTCTATCAATAATGCACTGCTGGAGGATGTCATCGAGGCGCAGCAGAAAGAGGATGTGACATTACTGGATGTGCGCAGTGAGGAAGAATATATCGGACATCGACGTTTCCCACGCAGTGGTCACATGCCTGGTGCTGTATGGATGCCCTGGGAAAATGCACTGGATGTGAAAAATGGTTTCAAACTTACTAATGATGGAGAAATGCGGAAACAGCTCAAGCAGCTCGGCATAACAAAACAGGACCAGCCTGTTATTGCCTACTGTCGATCTGGACATCGCGCTTCTCAGACGTACCTTACTTTACGTCACCTTGGTTTCAGCAATATCAGGCTCTACGATGGCTCGATGAGTGAGTACCAGAAAAAGCGCCATCTGCCTGTTATCAAGGGCAAGAATCCTGAATAATCACTCTGTCACAGTGAATATTATAAGCCTTTGATTAGACATCATATAAGGCTGGCATCTTTCTTACTATCACCGCCTGCCTGACTGAAAAAATTAAAGTATTTTTGCGAATGTCCGCTTTATTTTACAGGTATTGCTGCAGCAATATGGTGATTAAAGTAGCCATAAAGTCTGCCCCCCTGAAGGCAATACTGGAATGAATTTTTTTCAAACGCAATGATTGCGTGTGGATAACCTTACGAACAGCTAAGGGGGAGAGGCATGATTAATTCAACTCTGTCAATTGGAGTAGAAGGGGTGCAACGCGGCATCAACGATGCGCGTCGTCATGCGCAGGAGATCGCATCTGCAGGTGCATCTGGAGAGGCGGGTTTTGTTGATATAACCCGTCCTTTATTTGAACTGCAGAACGATCTGCGGCAGGTGCAGGCCTCGGCTGAGGTTATTAGTGTTGTTGATGAAATAGTTACGACGACGCTCGATGCCATCCGTAGTAATGACAAATAATCCTATCAAACTATTTTCAAACTGGAAGTAATACAGCGGTTGCCAGGCGTTGTATGATGTTTTTCAGCAGGCGTTGATTTTTTTCCGCCATAATAGCTGCAAGCGTGTCCTGTATGGATATCATCTTGCCAAACAGGCGTTCATAACTCAGGTTTATGACATCTCCCGTCGTCGCGTTACTGATAATGATGGGGCGGCCAGATGTGTCTCGCTTATTTTTTAAGCGCCAGACGATGATTTCAATATTTCGTGCACTGTTATAGAGCTTCTGCTGATCAATTTCGTCGATGATGTAAAACGAGCTCTTAAAATTATAGGAAGCATCGACCATCTGTTTTATTCCAATGATCAGCAGTTTGATGCGATCCTGTTGCTGCTGTGGCGCAAACGCCGCCTCGATGCAACTCAGACCATTCTTGCATTGTTGGGTGAGTGGATGAGTTTCCTTATCAGGAAACAACGATGCAATACATGCAGGAATGCCTTCTTTTGCATTACAGTATTTTGGATTGCGCTTATAGAGTTTACTGGCAAGTGAACGTATGTGTGACTGGATGCGTTGGTAATGCGTGTCGGCCACGGTGTCGATATCTGTTTTTGCCAGATAGCTAAGATCCTCCGAAACCTGCTCAGGACCACGCTGAGAGGTGCTCTGACAGCCTGTCAGGACATTCAATCCGACTAAAAGCCCCATCAAAACCCATGAATTTTTCATAAGGCACTGTTTTGAATATCTAAATAAATCTACCAGAAACACTATGCATATCCTAAAGAAAACCGCTGTGGTGCCGAAATCCTTTTCAACAATAGACAAATTCTAAACCGGTATGGTCCCCCTGCATAGCCGTATGCTGGTAATGCCTTACATGCCGAGGAAACAGATGGCAAAGCCGCAAGAAGAAAATACCCGCACACGGAATGAAGTGACGGATGCTGATGTCGAACAGGCCGTAATGCAGCATGCGACACTGGTGAAGCGTATTGCCTTTCATCTAAAGGCAAGGTTGCCGGCGTCTGTACAGACGGAAGACCTTTATCAGGCTGGCATGATAGGTTTGATCGAAGCCGTGCGTAATTATGATCGTTCACTTGGGGCAAAATTTGAAACCTATGCGGGCATTCGTATTCGTGGCTCAATGCTAGATGAGTTACGTCGTAGCGACTGGGCACCTAAATCAGTGCATCGGCGTGCGCGAGAACTGGCACAGGCAATCCACGTAGTGGAGAATCGCACAGGACGAGATGCGCGTGATTCCGAAGTGGCAGAACAGATGGGTGTGTCACTGGAAGAATACAATCATGTTTTGCAGGATAGCAGCACATGCATCATGAGTATGGAGCAGCTGGGTATCGACAAGGATGAATTTGTTGAAGGCATGATGGACCTGGTGTCTGATCCAATCAAGTCACAGCAGAACGATGACTTTAAAGAATCCCTGATGCGTGCTATTGCGGGTCTACCAGAACGCGAACGCATGATCGTTACATTGTATTACGATTCTGAATTGAATCTACGTGAAATTGGTTCCGTTATCGGTGTTACTGAATCACGTGTTAGTCAGTTATTAAATCAGGCGCATGCCCGACTGCGTTCACGCCTGACAGAATGGGTGACTTAAAAATCTTCCTTGTCACCTAGTCTAAGTTGTGGAATCCTGTGAAGATAAAATATAAAGGATTCTCATGGACCCCATTAATCAAGATGAAGCACTGCGATTAGTACGTCACTTTCGCGATGCGGTAAACCATTGTTTTCAACCCGCTCCCCGAGATGAAAATGGGGCATTTATTAGCCGTTTCAGACACGACTACCTCGTGCCTAATCCTCCCAAGGAAAATAATCTCGCCGCGAAACTGGATGCCGCCACTACAGCGGACATCATGAATTTTGGCGATTACTCTATGTGTCAGTTTCATCATGATGCCGCTGAGATGACCCTGGAACTGATTCATGACACACCATTTCTGCAACGATCGATGGGGGCGTTACTTAACTTTCTTGATATGCAATTGCCGAACGGTAGTATCGGTCGTGCCATCACCCCCTTAAAAGATCATGAGCAGGATCCGGCTAAACCGGTGTTATGCCAGATGGCCGCGCGTATTGTGAAGCAGCTTGAGGTGCTTCAATCAGGTAGCGGGGCAGAATGGTGTCGTGAAAATGCAGTTTATGAGCGTCTGGTTAAGTTTATTAGCTTTCATGAAAGTGAGTATGCTGGACCTCATAGCCTGTTCAAAACCCACAGCGCCTTGAATAGTGGCTATGATAATGACCCGCGTCTTTATGGCCGTCCCGTTAACAGCATTGCTGAACCAGGTCATAACAGTTTTATTAAACTGGATTATGATGCGCTCGCATATTTATCTAAAATTGCTGGGCACAAAGAGGAAACACTCTGGGAGAAGAAATCAGCAAGACTTGCGGAGCTGGTAAATATTCTTCTGTGGCGAGATGCGCAGTCTGAAAATGGGCAGGTGGCGTTGCAGAGTGCTTACTATATAGCACTCAACTGGCAGCATGGTGTGGCAGGCCCCGCGGCGGCACAACGTGAAGTTATAGAGACACCTAACTGGGCCTGCTTTTTACCCTTGTACGCAAATATTGCCAGTCAGTCGCAGGCTGATGCGATGATTCAACATCATTTATTAAACGAAGCGCGTTACTGGTCGCCACAGGCCGGCATACGTACGATGCCTGCCGATGACCCGCTTTTTAATCAGGCTCGCCGTGTGCTGTGTTATGACGCGCAGGAAGGCAAGGTAACTCCTGTGAGTAACTGGTGTGGTCCTGTGTGGGTGTTGAGTAATTATTATATGTGTACGGCATTATTAAATTATGGCTACACCAAACAAGCCCAGCAGCTCGCCACGATTAATGCGCGCCTTGTATTGCATAACCTTGATACAGATGGCTGTCTTTACGAAAACTACAATGATGCCAGGCAGGGACTCTGGGCGGATCAGTTCTGCTCATGGAATGTGCTGACAATAACCATGCTCAGAGATACAGGACTGTTCCCTGAACTGACTATTGCCTCGGAATGAGGTGTCTTGTTTATTTGCATGGGTTCAGAAGCTCTCCCTTATCACACAAGGCAACGCTACTAGCCGAGTACGTCAGCAATCTGAATGATATTGACATTATTATTCCTGAGCTGCCTGAAGAACCGGCCGCTGCTATCAAAAAAATTCATCAGGTGATGAAGTCACTACAGGGTGTCGATGTGCTTCTGGTGGGGAGTTCTCTGGGCGGTTTTTATGCGACGTCAATTGCTGAACATTATCATTGTCCTGCAGTGCTAATTAACCCCGCAGTTCGCCCCTATGAGTTGCTGGAAGAATATACAGGGCAAAATGTCAACATGCATACTGGAGAAGTGTTTGAATTCAAAGAAGCTTATGTTGAACAGTTAAAAGAAATTGAATGCAAGTCGATAACTAATGTAGATAGCTATCTGGTCTTGCTGCAGCAAGGTGATGAGGTGCTTGATTATAGACAGGCAATGGAAAATTACAAGGATAGTTACGTTAATGTATCGACCGGTGGTAGCCATGCATTTGACGAATTTGAAAAAGTGATTAATGATATAATTATGTTTGGATTTAACAGGGCAGACTATCTACAGTCAGTATAAGTTTTATGAGTACACAAGCATTAACATATTATTTGCAAGACCTGCAGCGACTCAATCGCGCGAACTATGGGTTGTTACTCGAACTGATCCCGGATATTGATATTATCCCTGAATTCGCTAGCTCGAAACTTGACAATGCAGTTGATCTCAATCTGTCAGTCATTGAGCGCTCGCGCTACACCTCGACGGTTTCTCTTACGCATTATATACCTGTTGGTGATACCTGGGTTTCAGCCCCTGATCTCTGGATACGTATTTATCATGATGCACAGGTTGCAGAAGCCATTCCGCGTAAAGATGGTTCTTCATTGCTAGACGATCGGCCTGATAACTGGAATCATACTTTGGAACCATTTCAAAAATGGCAATTGAATAATTTTATGGAAAAGTGGTTGCGTTACTGTCTTCGCCAGGGGCATCTTGTGCACTGCGATGAAACCATGCCTGCCTGAAGCCTGCTAGTATTTTATCTTATAAATAAGTACTTACACCGCCTTTAAAGCTTTGCCATAGCGTGCCGCTAACATTACTAGAGATATGTGAAACACCTTGTTAGATAACTCGTCAATCAGGGGGCACAAATGGATAAATCAAAACCTTTTACTTACGATGATTTGGTCGCGCAGCCAGAATTACAGCTTCGTGAAATTGAATTTGAAGCATCAACAATAACTCCTTGCGAAGGTATACATCAAAGTGTCATTCTGATGGATACGTGGGGTAATGAGTGGGATGATACGGGAGCTTTCCCGGAAGCTGACTTCCGTCTTGTTGATGACAGTAAACTCGACTCCTAATCAGAATCTGCTTCTGCTGCAGTCTGTATCTGTAGCATCTTGCGGATGTGAGATTTAGTTACTTTTTTGCCACGATTGATTCCTTCGCAGCGCTTGCTTTCTGCTAGCCATGCGCTCTTGCTGTTAACAAGCTCTGGCCAGTAGGGGTATGTCTTGCACTGTGTTGGCCTGACGTCATAAATTTTACATAGCCCGCCCGTGAGTAAAAATGGGCAACGTCCATTCTTTTCAAGTTTAATTCCCTGATAGATGTCATGCTGGCGTTGCATATAACGTTTCAAAAACCATTTTTTACTAATACCAAGTTGTCGATAGATAGCTGTGACTTCATCATCAGATACGGCTATATAATGATTCTGATTGCCTGTGCAGCACTTGCCACATTGGGTGCACTCGAAACGTAAAGGCGTTAACTGGTAATACATTACACGCAGACGCGTTTTACGTGTGTGGTGACACTGCCATCTTTAGCAAGCTCTAATACCCGGTAGCCCGGCATGGCGGAATCAATTTCGAAATCCTCACATTCGGGCTTGAACTGTCGACAGGTGGAAGGGGTGCCGTAGATTGCAAAATGCGCAAAATTGGATGCATATTCCTGGTGCGCGTGACCAAACAGCAGCGCTTTTACCTGCGCATGCTCTTCCAGCATATTGAGCAAATTCTCAGGTGTTTTCAATGCGACATCATCAAGCCATGTTGAATTTAATTTTATTGGAGGGTGGTGTATACAAACCAGTGCCGGCATGTCTGGGTATTGATCGAGATGCTTCTTAATTGCAAATAACTGTCGTTCGCTAACCTGTCCTGCAACCTCACCTGGCAGGCAACTATCAATCATGATGAGTTGCCAATCTCCTAATAGAGATCGTTCCGTACTGATGATGGTTTCACCATCGAGCACAGCGCGCATAGTATTTACATCATCATGATTTCCAGGAAGGCAAAATACAGGAACATTAAGTTCTGACAACGCGTCATGCAGTAACTGATAGGACTCTGTAGATGCATCATGCGAAAGATCACCTGTTGCAAGAATGGCATCTACTGGCCACTCTGTTTGTTTCATTTTGTCGAGCAATCGTGACAGCGAAGTATAGTTGTTTATATCAGACTGTGTGTGTTCAGGGTCACGATAAATATGCGTGTCGGTGATCTGAATAAGTTTCATAATGATAAAATCAGTAGTGATACAAATGACACTTATAGTATATGACTGTTTTCAGCAAACAGCACAATAGTTTTTAACTGTCGTAATTACTAGCTCATCAGCCAATTAGAAAAGTAAGATTCAGTCAGCTCTGACACAGGACACAGTATCTTCAGTGAGTGCCCCGTCACTGCCAGTCGCAAGTATGCGCTGCATGCTTAAGTGGGCTCGACCTCCCTGTCTCACCCACATCAATGGCGACTTGCTTTTACTTTCCCTGTATCGCGGCGTCGCCAATGACGCTACAGCGCATCACTTGCACCTGACTGATCGGGGTGTGGCTGGAATCGGTGTCTTTGAAAACGTGCGCGCCAGGGAAGGCTAAAGCACGTTTTCATAGATTCGAGCCCAGCATGGAGGTTGGGCGAGATTGAGCCGAGGACAGTCACACATCGGGCAGGGGAGGGGGGAATATTTACTGGTGCATTGGAGCTAGTCATTAGGCTAAGAACCTGATGAATAGTTAACCATCAAATTCTTCTGTCCAGTTGGCATCAGGTAAAGCCTTCGCCTTTTCAATTAATGCATCCGCCTGTTCATCGTCACCAATACGGCGAAGTATTTCGATTTTGAGCAGTATCGCACCCTTGGCATTGGGTTTTAATTCTAGTGAACGGTTGATGGCCTCAAGTGCCTGCGCATCTTCATCCCGCAGGAAATGCGCCAGTGCCAGATTATGAAATGCTTTCTGGTAGGTGGGGTCCAGTTTGGTTGCGACTTTAAAACTGAGTAGCGCCTTGCCTAGCTCTCCCCATTGCGCATAGATCACGCCAATATCGTCATAGGCCTCTGCATTGTTCTTATCTAGCTCAAGTGCCTTGGTGTAGTCGTTGTAGGCGCTATTAATATCGCCTTTCCAGAGTTTACGAATGCCGCGTTTGGTATATGCCAGAGAACTGTCAGGGTGCTTCTGAATGTATTTGCTCAGATCATCAATGGCGGGATCGAAATCACCATTACGCCCAAGCGCGATGCCGCGATTAAACAGTGCTTCATCAAGGTTCGGATTCAGTTCTAGCGCTGCTGTATAAGCCTTGACCGCATCGGTTAGCCTGCCTTCCTGCAACAGGTAGTTGCCTTTGCTGAGTAACTCTTGTGCACGTTGTTGTGGCTCAACCAGTTCAGTGGCGTCAGGCAAGGGCGGGGTATTGTTGGGAGACTGCACGGCAGCAACTAAAGGCATACTGATTAGCAGGCATGCCAGTGACAGGGAACGCTTGATCAGTAAATGATCTTGCATGCGCTGAGCATATCAGAAGTTGAATGGATTACGCGAATCCAGAAGTTAGTGGTTCTGGCTCGCGAATAGTCTGTATGTGCCATTGCTCTGACTTGATATGCAAAATTATGCAGGAGGGCCCCCCATGGGTACGTGTTTTACCGGCAGCACCTGGATTCATTACCCAGGGCGTGGTTTCTTGATCATGCACCAGGTGATGACTGTGTCCATATACAATCAGCCTGACCTCAGGGAAACATTCTCGCAAATGTTGATGTGAAATATGGTTACCACCATGTAAATGACCGTGTACAACTACAACGTCGCCACCTGGAAGCCTGACAAGTGCCTGCTGTGGTAATGACTGGACGGCGTGACGGTCTGCCGCTCCCCATGTGGCTGGCAGGTCATTGTTGCCCTTGACCGCAATGATATCGCCACCAGAAGCCTCTAATGCGTCCAGTATGGACTTACCCATAATGTCCCCTGCGTGGATCTTGATGTCGCAGTCGGCGACGTGGGTCAGTATTCTAGGGTCGATTTCGCCATGGGTATCAGAGAGAATGCCGATCTTCAGTGGGTGAGCGTGTGTTCTGTAGTCAAGCATTTGTAAATTCTACAAAAAATAGAAGACAAATGTAATGGATTGGTCGGGGGATTGCATCCTGTATAGATTCATATGATCATTAATACTACGCTTTATTTCAGGAAGAATATGCCGATAACGCTAGTATGCGAGATTTAATGATAAAAACATTATCCAGGTTATTGATTTTTATACTGCTTAGCAGTTCTCCAGTCGCTTTTGCCAAGCTCTATATCTATGTGGGGCCCGATGGCACCCGCTGGATCAGTGACCAGCCCATGACCGATCCAGGGTTTACGCTGTTGCGTGACTATAGACCCAGTTATATGCGCGGCTCGTCGAGGCTGGTGTGTGGTAAACCTGGCGCCAGTCTGATGCGTCAACGCCTTAATAATTACGCGCATGTCATTAGCCGTTATGCATCACGTTACGATGTCGATGAGGCCCTGGTTAAAGCGGTAATACATGCTGAATCCTGTTATGACGCCAATGCGGTGTCACGTGCAGGTGCAATAGGCCTGATGCAGCTCATGCCGGCTACGGCTAAACGCTATGGTGTTAACAACAGTTATAATCCATCACAGAATATCCGCGGTGGTATTCGATATCTCAGTGATTTGTTCAAGATGTTTAACAACAATCACCGTCTGGTACTTGCCGCTTATAATGCCGGCGAAAATAATGTCCGCAAATATGGTGGTATTCCACCGTTCCCTGAGACCCAGAACTACGTTCCCAAGGTACTTCGCTTCTATAAGTATTATCGTAAAACACTGTAACACCCTGTTACGAAGCGTATAATAATTCACTGAACATCCCTTCAACAGGAGCTACGAATGACTGATTGTCTGTTCTGCAAGATGGCATCGGGTGAGATCCAGCCTGATATCGTCTACGAGGATGAGGATATACTGGCTTTCCGTGATGTTAATCCACAGGCGCCTACGCATGTGCTGGTGATTCCGCGCCGGCATATTGCTACCACAAATGATATTAGTGAAGCTGATGCGGCGCTGGTAGGCAAGCTTACTCTGGTAGCTGCGAAGATTGCTGAAGAGGAAGGTATCGCTGCCTCAGGTTACCGTACGGTAATAAATTGTAACGCACAGGCAGGCCAGACGGTGTTTCATATTCATCTGCATTTACTGGGTGGCAGGGCCATGCAATGGCCCCCAGGTTAGGACATACGTTTCAGGTTCACGCTACAAATTAGTAAAATAAGGCCAGGAATAAATACCGAACCGACTACCCATTGTTGTTGCATGATGAGATTGAACTGACTGGCAAGAAAGACAACGACAAACAGGTAGACACCCCAGCGACGCATCGACCAGATGCCGAGAATACTGAGCAGTGTCGCAGCCATAGACGCTACACTAAGAGAGATTTGAACAGCTGAAAGCTGACTCAGATCAACCTGTGACAGTGAGTACATCCCAAACAGAGACATTGCCAGCATGACAAAGCACACAGCAATAATCACCTCGGGTGGTCGTGTAGTGAGTGAAAACATGATGCTAGTGTACCGATTTTAGAGTGAAAAATAAAAAAGCCCGGTAGAACCGGGCTTCTTAGTGTGTTTGCAGCCAGTTAAGCTGCCGCGTATTTCTCTTTTGCTTCCTGTGCCGCTTTTGCCTCTTTGCTCGAATAGGCGGCGCCAGACCAGAGCATGTCATAGGCAATCTCTTCGTTACCATTTTCACAAAGCTCTAGCACTTCCTTAAACAAGGGCTGAAAAGTTTCACTTTTATGGGATGCCTCATGATCCTCAAAGCTATTCCAGAAGGTAATAATTAAAGCTTCTTTATCTTTGAGTTCGGTTGAAACGGCCTGTCCAATGGTGCTCCCTTCATTAGAAATATCACCGGTGTTAAGTGCTACGAAGCCGCCGACAAAACCGGTCTCGGAATGATAGGTTTTTACATTCTCACAGAGTACAGCAACACGTTCCTGCAAATCATCAATGGTGTATTCTGGTTTCAGAATGACACGATTAATAGTAACGACGCCATCATGCGGAAAATTGTGGATTAAATTTGCCATAATGAATCTCCTTTGCTGTATATAAAAAATGGCTATATGCCCATAAGTGAGAACATTATAAATAACTAATATACTTAAATCAAGGATAACCAAGTAAAAGAGTAAGGGTTTGCCTGGTTTGATTAGAATAATTATATCAATGGTTTATCAATAATTACTCACGTAGTTGTGACATATTAACCTTTCATAAGTGATTAGAATAAGGCAGAATCTAGTCTATACTGTTGTACCTGATAAGCGTCGACAAGAACGCCCGTATCACATGAAACATGGTAGGAAACCATGCAGATAACGAACAGTCTGACAATTTTTGCTCGATCGAACGCGCTCAATGCGCGTGCTGCTGAGCGCCGTGCGCAGAATGAGGAAAATGCGACTGTTCAAGCCTCGAGTGCTACCGCTAATAATACTGAATCTGAAACAGCCACTAGCTCGATACGCAGGGCGCGTAACTTTATTGTTGAGCAGACGATTCAGGGGGAGGTAGTAAGACCTGAAGCAGATGATGCCCAGTTACCCGAGTTCGATCCTTTTGCTCGCGTTGCGCAGCGTGTTTTTGACTCTGAATCAAGACGTGATAACTCACAGACTGCATTGAATGCCTATTCCTCTATACAGGCTCAGTCGGAACGTGATGCCCTGGTCGAGACACTCGGCATCGATGTATTTGCCTGAATCTGTTTAGTCTGCTGTGGCGCTGGTTAGCGTCTGTACATATCCCGCAAGCTGTTTAATCACTCCTCTGGCGATCTGTGGGTACTGCTCCAGTAAGTGACTCAATTGTTGTTGGCTCATGCGTAATAGATTGCAGTCTTCATGTGTTCTTATTGTCGTTGATCGCGACTGTTCATTGAGTACCGCTATTTCACCAAAGGCATCGCCGCTTGAGAGTGTGTTAAGTACCTTGTTGTTGATGCTGACTTCCACTGAGCCCGACACAATTATATAAAAATAGTCCGGCGCATCTCCCTGCTCAAAGATGACGGTATTGGCAGTAATGCTTATTGCTTCAAGTGCATCCGTAAGCGATAGCAGATCTTCGCTAGGTATGTGTGACAGGAAGGGCACCTGCTTAAGGTGATATAGTCGTTCTATTTTAACGAGCATGTTTGCCTCCTTATCATTATTTGCATCCGAGTTAGTCTGCGATAACTGTAATAACCAGGGCTCATCCACATCACAGGCTGATGAATGTAATTGAGATAATCGTGTAATTTTTTCATTGGCTGTCAGATCGTCCAGTATTGTAATCAGTACAGGTTTCCATTCTGTCTGAATAACGGAATCAAGATATTCCACAACGTGTTGCTGTTTTAGTCGGGTGCTTGTGTACGTATAGTAGGCGCGTAATACATCCTGCCTGGGGTAACGTAAATTCAGCATTAGAAATACAAAATGAATGCTGTTGCGTAAATATTCCATACACTCATTTTTATAAAATACCTCACTTAATGACGCGCTGTTTGTCAGGCGAGAGGAGATAATCAGGATAGCCTGGTATCGGTGTATTTCATGTAAAATGAGATCTTCAAGAACTGTATGATGCTCAGACATATCCAGGTTTATGAGTTGTAACGCACATTCAGTACGAATACTGAGCCTGGCATTTTGCATTACTGATAGCAGACGTTGTTGTTGCATTGGGATAGCGCTCAGGCCTCTAATGCAGGCGAGTAGCGCATAGTAACCTGTTTCATCATCGGCAATGGCACTGTCAATTGTTTGCAGAGATGCCTCACCACACGCTGCAATGGCATTGCGTGTTAGCGGTATCAGCGAGGGTTGCGTTGCACTCTTAATGAGTAAGGCAAGATGCTGCATCCACTGTTGCTCCGCGACGGCTATGAAAGCCTGCTTCTGAACATTATTGTCACTGTCCGCGATAAGTCGTGATAGACACTTATCAATGTTTAATGTGTTTTTGGTTAAGTAATAGGCGGCTGAGCATCTTGTTGAGGGGTTTGGGTCGCTGCTTAAAGAGGTTACCTGATATGTCAGCATATCCATGTCATCAGCTTCAACGTTCTCTCTAAAACTTGTTAGCAAGGCGTGTACGCGTATCCATGCATTACCATGATGGATGAACTGGGCGGTATTTGCTGCTAACGCACCATTGCCAACAGTCCGCATAGCCGAGATGCCGGCAATCATGCAGTCATCATCATCCTCTTTTGTAACGCATGCCCACACATCCTGCGCATTGGCTTCCTGACCATTATCATTCAAAAAAGCATAAATGGTTTTTCTGATGGCGACGTCAGGGCTATGTAGTTTGCTGATAGCAACGTCCAGACAGCCACTGCTGTGATGTTCATGCAATATGGCGAGAATAAATTCGATTTCAGTGGCGTCGTTGGACGCACGTAATTTATTGACGAGAAGTTCACGGGCATCATGATCGATATCGTGCAGAACATCTTTATTGCTTTGTGATAACACTTTGTGGTTATCAAGCGCATTTTGTAGTTCGCTTAAGTAGTGTTTGCGCAGGGGGCGACTTTTATATAGCCACAAGATGATAAGCGCTATAACGGCGACAATGGTAAGGCGAAAATCCAGCCAAGATACCAGGATGAGGAACAGTGAAGCACTGAAGATGGCAAATGGTTCTGCTCCGCCGGTCGTTACTACATCAGCCTGTCGACGCATGCCTGGCTCAAAGGGTGTGAAGCTCATGCCCTGCGAGGCTTTGTAAAATGTAAAAGTACATATGTCAGTAACGGCCGCAATAATGACAAAGGCAAGGAAGTCATCAAATGCCAGCGTGGTGATGGCTATCGCGATTAAAATTGGCGTAATAACTGCAACGGGTAATATACCAAAGCGTAATGCAATGCGATTTACCAGAAATACCTGTAATGCCAGTGTTGCCACACTTACCCATAAATAGAACTGCCCGAAGAAGATTGCAATCTGGCCCGGGTCATAAGAAAAGGCAGTCTGTGCAGACTGCATTAACAGAAACTGAACAAGCAGCGTAATTGCCTTGATACTGAATGCTGCAAGCACAGCAAAGCGTAATAATGGAATTTTCGCGATGCTCGACCAGCTGTTGTTGATGCCGCTACTGATGATTTGTGTCGATTGAGAATAGGCTGTCCAGTGTCGATGGCTTTGAATATTTAACCAGAGCAATAATGGAGCAATGAGGATCACCGCGGCGCCGATGACAAGAAATAGACTATTCGTATCAAAGTAGGTGACGAGCGGCATAATAATAACGCCACCGACAATGGCACCTGTAGTCGCGCCTGCACCTATCAGAGGTAGCAGGCGTTTATCTTGTCTGGGGCCAAGACTACTGATGATGCTGCTTGAAATAATCAGACCTAGTAGAAAACTGACAACCGTCGTGAACAGACAAATGATAAAAATGACAGTTTGGTCTATTGTGCTTGCCTGAGCCTGCTGCCATGAATATACGACGCCACCGATCAGGGCCACAATGATCAGCATGTTTCTTTGCGCTGTACCACCTGTTTTCAGTAGCCAACCATAGATAATGGAAATGAAGATATTAATTAAGCCGGCTGAGAGAAAGAAATAGGGCAGTATCGAGATGTCAAAATTTGTGAGAAACAGGGTGTTACGTATAGCGATAAGCAGAATAAAAGCAATGGAACCTAGCAGGCTGATTGAAAAAGCGGTTGTGACAAGGCCCCATTCTCCAGACTGAATGTGAAGGAATCGACCAAGTCTTTGCTGCATGGTGAATGATTGCTGGATAACGTTTCTCGTTATTCTTAATTATTAGGCTTAGAGTATACAAATATTGTCAGTAGGATGTAAAAAATAAAGGGGCATATGAACGACGTCATAATGCCCCTTAGGTGGGTGGATCGTTAGGTTTTATCTATGCGTCGATACAGCCCTGTGGTTCAGGTAGTCCGGCGATGCGTGAACCCTGCCGAGAAGGGCCGCCAGGGAATAGCTTGTAAAGATGCTCCCGACTACTCTTTTCATTACCGGCTTTTTCACGTAGGTGCTTCATCAACAGATTAACCATTGGCGTGACACCAAAATCGAAATAAAAGCTGCGCAGCATGTTAATCACTTCCCAGTGTTCATCTGTAAGAGAAATATTCTCTTTTTCTGCCAGATGCGCCGCGAGTTTTTCATTCCAGTCCGCCAGATTAACAAGGTTGCCATTCGGGTAAACTTTCACTGTTTTTCCATCAAAGTTGAATTCATCAACAAAATGGCTGGTATCCTGCGGGTTAGGCGCAGACTGAATGAATGACGATGGTTCTAGTTCCGCGTCAAGCTGTGGCTGTGGTAGCCCCGCTATCATTGAAGCCTGTTTGACCACATCACATGGAAACAGCTTGCTCAGATATTCATCACAGGCAATTGCCTGTCCGTATTTTGCTGCGATATCACGCTTTAACAACTTTTTAACAGGTGCAATGTTATAGCGAGCATAAAAGTCTCGCATGAGGTTAATAATCAGCCAGTGTTCATGTGTCAGAAGAATGCGTTCACGTTCTGCGAGCGCTTCAGCAATGGATTCATTCCATTCTGACAAATCATCCAGATGACCATCGGAGCGAAGATCGTACGCTTCGCCACGTACGTATAATTGCGTCATAGATCGTCCCCTTTCTAATGAGTGGTTAGTAGACCCGTGCTGGGTATGTCTCTAGTGTTAAGTTTAGCGGACAGCCTG
>Ga0316207_10000225_pt1 | contig 109454 bp, 112 predicted proteins | sample 6weekpyrite_MG_FD_204943 | JGI IMG/M metagenome (GOLD analysis project Ga0316207, IMG submission 204943) | Microbial mat bacterial communities from mineral coupon in-situ incubated in ocean water Damariscotta River, Maine, United States -... | ecosystem: Environmental > Aquatic > Marine >...
TACAAAACGATTAGCCTTTTTGTTCATTGGATCGGCCGCAATATCGACGGTAAAACTCATGCCGAGCTTGATCTCAACAGCACGGACGATATCGATCGGTGTCTGGTAATGGTTGCGGTTAAATTCTTCAGCCTTCATGTGATGACCGCCTCATTTGCATCGAATGGGTTAAATAACCGTATATTCATGTTCAGTGTTTTTGCGAGGTCGATTTCATCATCGACACCCTCAGACTTATCCCAGCCGTCAATAGTCAACACAAGCAACTCATCGCAGCGTCTCAAAATATTAAAATTGAATGCGCGGTAGTATGCAGAGTCCTCGGGCATCTTGTATTTGATCGCCATATCGTGAAGGTGCGCGATCGGTGAATAGTTATCCTGGCCGGATTCAAATAACAATGCGCTTGCTTCTTTTGCATTCTCAGCACGTTGGTGTCTCACACCAATGTCATGGTGTGTATAGGGAGATGCAAGGTAAAATAGCTTGTTATCTCGCGTGAGAACTGAGCCCTGATTTATTAGTTTTGTTTTATTCATCATTTAAACTGTTTAAGATTCTCCATGCTGTTGCAGCCACGATTGGTACTTGTCCATTGCCAAGGGCTTTAAGTCTGTCCACCCGAGAGGCCACCCCATTAGCCACTCGACCCACTTCGGGTTCAATGCTCCAGTAATCATTTCTCTTTCCTGAACTACCGCACAAAGATACTTCTTTTCCATCATGTGTTTGTGCGACTTGCTTCCCAGTGGCCCGACTCCCTTGTATTCGCATGATCTCGGTGTCGGCCACACCGTTTTTGCTATCGTCTGTAGGCTCGGTCTTACCTTTGCGCCTGAGCTCGCGGACTTGTTGCTTCCGTATGGTGTTGCGGTCGGTGTCGGTAGATACCCGCTGCCCTTTGCTAATTCGCTTGGACTGGCATGATTTGCCTTTGCGGTCGGTGTGTGTAGCTTTAATCCACAGCCTTTTCCGTCTGTGTGGTGCACCACAGTCGTCTGCTCCCAGCACACACCATCTTGCATCGTAGCCACTTTCGGCCAGGTCTCGCAGTATCTCTCCGAAGTAGTGAACAGGTCGGCCTGATTCGTCATCCACTGAGGCGCTGAGTAATCCTGGCACGTTCTCAAGGAGGCAAAACTCTGGTTGTACTTCCCTGATAATCTGAACGGTAGCAGGCCACATGTTTCGCTCGTCATCTTTTCCTTGTCGCTTTCCTGCAACTGAAAAAGGCTGACATGGAAAGCCTGATGTAAGTACGTCCGTAAATCCTCGGTATTGTCTGGCTGCACCGGACTGTAAGAACTCACGCACGTCTGTAAAGATCGGGGCTTCATCGAGGTATCCGTCATCGATTCTTGCTCTGATGACCTGCTGACAGTATTCGTTAAACTCGACATAACCTATATGCGTCCAACCAAGTAATTTAGTGCCAAGTAGTCCACCACCTGCTCCTGAAAATAAACTAAGTTCATTCACTTAAAAAAGCCGCCCTTCATCTAGGGGTGAATCGGGGCGGCAAACCTCCACGGATTAATCTTCAGATGTAACCACTTTTGCGTCATCGCCGATCATGTCAGCCTGGTCAGGATCGCCTTCCACTGCATCGACGTTCCCATAGAACTGCTCAGGATCTGCAATAACGACCATGACGCGCATGCTTGTACGATCAGCCAGCTCATGCACATGGTTGTTATGTTTTGGTAACTGCAAAACGGCTTTCACACCATCTTTAAAAACAACCTGTTCGACTTCGGCTTCGCAGTGAGGAAAGTCATGGTTCGAAATAATGCTGACTGCCTGGATCACATTGTGCTTGACGCGCATGCGTAATCGATAGATGACATCATTCTGCTTGTCATGAGTGAGTTTTTGCCATGGGTCTTGAAGTATTTTTATCTCATCGAGTAATGCCCCGAGCAAATCTTCGGCCATGTGATCAGCCGCCATGTATAGCTCTTTATCTTCTTGCGCATCTTTGTTTATTACTAATGCTGGTTCTGTCATTCTATTTCTCCTATTGTTAAAAAAGCCGGATCACCGTTTCTAGCGAACAGATCACCGGCAGCCCTAGAAAACTATGCCGTGCCTGCAGCGACTGTCTTCTCGTCGTAGAAACGCACGCCGGCTATTTCTATCGACCCCTTCGTGCTGGTCGCAAGCGATCGCAGCGCCTTTTCGTTTGGCAGCTTGTATTGATCTGGTAATGCTTGAAAATCGGTCACTTCAAATGTCCACTTCGATCGCACCGAGACACCTTTCACCTTCGGCATCGCCTTTTTCACTGGTAATGCTGCAGCGGTTGTTACTGTGGCAGTCACCTCGGCATTAACGGCCTTATCGTTAGCGATCGCGGCCTGTGCAGCGGCTTCCTGGGCGGCCTTCTCATCACCGGACTGTTCAGCTTCTTTGCTTTTTGCTTCGGCCTCTTCAGCGGCCTTACGCTTCTCTGCCGCTTCGCGCTCTGCTTTTTGTTTTGCCTCACGCGCCTCCTGCTCTGCCTTTAATCTCGCTTCATCCGCAATGCGCTGTTGCTCCTGGTAGTAGGCATTCATGCCATTCTTGAGCGCAGTCTCAGCTTGCTCCAGAGTCTCTTTTGGCCCGCGAAACAGGTCATTAATTGCCTTGAGCGCATCGTTTATCGGGCCTGTGATAGAGGTGCGTTTTTCTTCGTACTCTTTCAGCTTGGCTTTTATTTTCTTCAGTTCCTCACCAGCAAGTTCGTACATCTGATCGCAATCAATCTCGAAGGCCATGGCCACGTCGTTTATTTTGCTGGCATCAATAAGTAGACCTTCAGCTATTAGTTTGCTTTGATCGATTTGTGGCAGTGTTGTCGTCATTGTTTCTCCTTCAGCAAGCCGTGCTGCTGCTTGAATTTGTAAATCGTCAGGCAAGATAAAAAAACTGATAAGTCCGTGTAGTCAAAGTATGGATAAAGTTTGTATCTACCTGTCGGCATTAACTGCAGGCCATAGCGCCGGTCTGCCTTATTGGCAAGGCATTCGTTATAGGCTGCCGTCTGTGGCCCAGTGTCTGGCGTCATTACCGCGCGCGCCTTGATATCAACGAGCGAACGAATACCGCAAACTTTACCTACTAGATCAAGCGTGCCGGCATAACCAAATTGGGGGTGATACACTCTGGCTTCATTCAGTTCGACTTTGAAACCGGTATCGCTCTCGAACAAAATAAATGCGTCCAGGTATGGTCTGATTCTCTCGTCGAGTGATTCGCGATCGAGCGTACCCTTGAGATATAACTCGACCGCCTTGTGCACCTTGCGGCCACGGTCGGCTGCAAATTCGAGCGTTTCGGTATTTACCATGGAGAAGTCAACGAGCGGATCAAGAATGCTCGTGACGTTAGGTATTACATTATCCCCTATCGCGTATTCGTGCCGGTCTTCATCAAATTTTAGTGCAGCCGACATTACTGACCCTCGATCCAGTGAAAGGCATCGTTGACCGCTTTCATTGATAAGTTTTCAATGTTATCGATGCCGAATTGCGCACATAGGACGTCGTCTGACAAACCCTTATCTGCCAGCTTGGCCCGCACAAGTTTCAATGCGCCGGTCGTTAGCTTTTCGCCCGCATTTTGGTGTTGAGTGGTGGCTGGCTGCTGTTTAACATCTCCAGCTACAGGATCGACTTCGGGATTTACCTCACGCGGTTCAGTTATGGGCTCACGCCCAACAACTTCCACCTCACCCATTTCAATTGTCTTCCCGGCCATTTCTTCGGCGGTTGCACTCGAACCAATCTCTGGCCAGCCTTTACGAAGCGCCTGGGCCTCGGCGCATTTTGCAAGCTGTCCGCGTGGCCGTTTCTGCCACATACGGTTTGGTGCAGTGCTTTTTGCCGAGTCGGATGCATAATTCTCTAACCAGTACTCGCGTGCGGTAAACGTAACGATATGGTTACCAACAATCTTGTGAACTTTTACCTCGCACCATTCAGGATACGTAACAGTGACAGAGTCACCGTTCTTAGATCTGAATGTTTCGGTTTTGTCCTCGCCGAACTCAGGCGCATCGATACCAGCCATATTGCCCGATCGATCAGCCTGGATACGATAAAGCCCGATGCCTGGCATGATCACATCCTTCCAACCATAGGATCCGGACTGAGGATCGCGGACGTTCATTGGCACGGCATGCACTGGTTTTTGCATGATGTCGAGCTTGTTGGCCCGACAGTAGTCAATCATCATGGCAACAGACTCAGACTTCACGCCTGAGTAAATTGAGTTCTGCAATACTTCGATGAGCTTTGTATCGTCCTGTATTTTGGCGACGGCGTTTGTGGTGGTCATGGTTTCTCCTGTCTAGTTTATTTTTGCCATGGGTAATTGCGATCGCGCTTTACCCCGGTGATGTATTCGCCCTCTTTGCATAATTGGATGCTGAGCGCTTTGGTCGCTGTGTTAATTTTTGCCGTTTGAATTGAGGCCGGATTCAATGCTGGGCCAATCTCAGTGAGTAGCCATATAGATGAATAAAAGAGAACGCTAAAACCAATTGCACCAGCGATGTTATAAACGTGACGCTTTCGATTTGATGAACGTCTGCGCGGCAGTGTTACGTAGTCTTTAGAAATGGACATAACCATAACCCCTTTGTTCGTAATCGATGGTTTGCTGACAAGTTCTGCAATGACCGGGCTGGCCATAGTGTGCTTTCCCGCATGATCCGCAGAATTGTTTATCTGGTTCGGTATTGAGTTGTTCAAGATAGGCCTGCACACCTGGGCATTGATCCGACGTGACGCCTGGGTGACATATTTTTTCAGTTCTCCCCCATCGATTTACCTGTATCTGGTTGGGGCAGCCCTGGCAAAAAGTGGCTTGATTCTCTATCGATTCTTTAATTTTTTGTGCTTGATGGCGTTCCATATGCGCCTCCTAGTGCAACTATATATTGCATTATAGGCAGAATAGAAATATCTATGCAACTCTTTGTTGCATATGAAGGCAAAAAAAACCGGTGATAACCACCGGATTTTAAAGTATTGGTTCTTGTATTACTTAACCAATGCGCGATTAAATTAGTGTTTTATTTAGATTTACCTTGCTTAAGGATTGCAACCTCTTGACTCAAATTCATATATTTTTGATTTAATTCGCTGATATTAAGCTTCATTTCTGAGTAATGTGCGTTACTGACCACGGCTGTGTGGCTACTAGAGCCGGTAACAAAGCCGAAATAGTATGAAACCAGCACAAGTGCCGCTGCAATAAATACAATAGTGGTGAAAACGATTATGTTTTTCTTGTCTGGTGGCAGGTAGCCGTGAGTGATGTATTCAGTCGCTAAATTTTTTATTGTTTGAGCGTTTTCCATGGTTCTTCCTTAAGTTTTTATGCTAATAAATTGGTATATCGCTCGACCTCCTTTGCAGTGACATTCTCACCTTTTTGAAGCTGATCATATATAGTTGCGACCAGCCTAGCATAAGACTTCGGATCTAACTCTATACCCTTTCTACCCAAGACTTCTCCAACAATTACAACAACTTCACATAGAGTATTCTCATCTACGCTGTTGTCGTAGCCCACAAGGAGCCAGTCAGGAGTGACCTTGAGAAAGCGAGCTAAATTTTCAAGATTTTTATCGGTTGGCTTGCTGTCGCCTATTACCCAGCGACGAGCCATCTCACGAGAAACATTAGCCCCCTCACCTAATGCGCCAACATCCACGCCAGTTTCCGAAGATCTCTGGGCAACTAGCCCCAAGTTCAGCGCTGCGTGGCGGATTCTGCTGGCAATATCCTCAAAACGACTCATTGGATGAGCTGCCTCATGTCCTTGATCGTCGTGAGAATCATCTGAGATTACCACATTATTATGGGGCTTTGGGGTCTTTTTATCCATTATCATACAAATATCGCTACTTATCGTTGCACCAAGTATATAAAAAAAACAAACGCCTATTGCACAATTCTCCCTTGCTCGTTATGCTACTATTGGTTGCACTTAATATAGGTACTGAAAGACAATGCATAAACGCAGTAAGGAATCTCTCGATTCCGTACAAAAAGCAATCAAAGACGGTGGCGGCCCTTCCAAAGTTGCCGAGCTTTTCGGATTCAAATCTCACTGGGCAGTTGGAAAGTGGGTGCTTTTTGGCGTCCCGGACAGCCATGTAATTCGGCTTGAGGAAATATCGAGGCACGCTGGGGGCCTGGAAACACGCTACACAATGCGCCCTGACATATACCCTCCTGTTACTTGTCCGCAATGCGGTATGTGCATCAATGAATAACATATAAGCAGAATACCTAAAAGGAGAAAATAAGAAATGCGTAACGACCCACACAACAGATCAGCGGTACAGGTCATCGAAGATCATTATCACAAGTTACTGCACCACACATCCATGACAAAAAGCTCGTTCATGATGTCAGTCCGCGAGCACTACGAAGCGAACGTTGCTCCTGGTTACCGCGCCGTCAAATTCAGCCAAAGCGATATAGCAGGTGGCCGCGACGCAGAAACGTTTGACAGATTTCTTGATCCTGACTCAACGGTTCGCCTACCCATGGAACTCATCGAGGCAATACTGGCCGCATTCCCTGCAGAGGAGCGTTTTGCTCTACAAACCGAGCTCGCATCACGTCAGGGCATGCTGGCTGTGCACATGCCGGTCGAAGGTAACTCCGAGGACACTGCGAACCTGGCCAGACTAGCCAAGGAAACTGGCGAGGCCATGATTGCCATCTCCAAGTTACTCGAGGACGGGAAAATCGACCACAACGATCGCGCTCATGCACCAGAAGCGTTAAACGAAATCGAGCAGGCGATGAGTTGCCTGGCTGAAATTCACCAGCGCGTCATTGACGAGACAGGCATACGCGAATCGACTGTCGTGCCTATTGGTAACGGCGCTGCATGAATAATATCAGCCCGACAGGACGCTCCTGTACAGCAAAGGCGCGATGCCCGGTCTGGAGTCGTGGCAACTGCAAAAATCGCAGAGAGTGCGGCGTCCTTTATGCATTGCAGCACCCAAGCGCGGCCGATGCGGTTGATGTTTTGATTGGTAACCGACACCTTCAGCTGATCATCGACAGACAAACCAAGGCGCTAGTACCTCCACGCAGAAAGATGAAGGAGGCCTATTGATGGCAGCCCTTCCCTACCTTCAGCTCTATGTGGCAGATTATCTCGCCGACACTATGCACCTTGTTGCCGAAGAGCATGGCGCTTATCTGCTTTTAATCATGAATTATTGGCAAACGGGTAAACCACTACCTAACGATCTGGATAGATTAACAACGATAGCAAGACTCCCATCCAGCGACCGTACCAACGGTCGTTGCTCTACCGTTGAGCGTTTGTTGAAAGAGTACTTCACTCTCGTCAACGGTCGTTGGGTGCATCCTCGTATAGAGGCCGACCTTGAAGAAGTCAGGCAGCAACAAGAACAGCGAGCTGCCGCCGGAAGAAAGTCGGCAATGAAAAGACTCGCCAAAAAAATGGCGAAAGAGAAGGCAAAACAAACGACCGTGCCAACGAGCGTTACAACGACCGCACCAACGGCCGTACCAACGGAGCCGCAACGAAAAACCAACGATATAGATCCAGATCCAAATTCAAGTACACACACACAGGCGCGCGATGATCAGCCACCACAACGTTTTCCAACCGGCATGCGCACAGGTGTCCCGGAAGATTTTAAGCCCGATCAGCAAACACTCACCCAACTGCAGATGACCGGTTGCCGAACACCTAACCAGGACGACATCACGATGTTCATCGTTACCAACCAGTCGAGTGGCTGGGTATCCGAGAACTGGCAGGCAGAGTTCAAGAAATTCATGATTCGCGAAAAAGTGAAACAGCAGGAGCGTAAAAATGCATCAGGCAGGCGAAGCAGCACAACGAGCGGCCGCAAACCTTCAGCAGTCGAAGTCGTCGAACAAGCAAACCCCATCGACGACGATGACGAGGGACACACATTCGAGCACATATCGCGGTGACGTGACTGACAGGACGATCAGGAAATTCTGGCGGCGCATGACTGAAATCTACGGTCACAAGTGGCTGAGTGCATTCGGCCCGAAACCTACCGACTTGTGGCGCAAGGCACTGCAGAGTCTTAGCCCCATGGAAATAAAAAATGGGCTAGAGGCCGTGCTTGAAAAACATGAGTGGCCTCCTAGCCTGGTCGAGTTTTTAAAACTCTGCAAACCGGACAAGCCGTTGTGTGCTGCGCACCGACCATTTTTGAAACTACCAAGGCCGCGAGCGAATCCCGAAACGGTGTCGAAAAACTGCAAAGACATTCGCGATCACCTTCGCGGTTATTGTCTACTGGAAACAGATCAGAATGCGTGAGTTTGGATTCAAATTCGAACGCGGCAGGATTTACGCGACAGTACCAGTGCCGCCAAGTGCAAACATGTACTGGCGAAAACGGATGATTGTTTCTCGTGGAACATCTCGATCGATAACCTACGTTAGCAATGAAGGTATCGCCTATCGCAAGTTGATATGTCAACTTTTCATGGTTTCGCGAATTCCAGGATTTAAAAATTTGGTCGAGTTTGAGGGCGTATTCTTCCCTCCTGATCGACGCAGGCGAGACAATGACAACCTGCGAAAGTGTTTGTTCGACTCGCTCACGCATGCCGGTGTCTGGCCTGATGACTCGAACGTGACTTACGACCCCATCACTAAAGCCGATCCATGCAAGAACGACGGCCACATGAAAATACGTCTAACCCCTACAACCAAACTGAAGGAGGTGCCGCTATGGGCGATGCAGTGATACAAATCCCAGCGTCAAGAAACACCGATCCACTTAGCTCACACCTTGCGGAAGATGAGGTCAACACATCTGGCGCGAGAAAACGGCAGCAAGATATTGTCCTCGATCTGGTAAAGCAATGGCCGGGTAGTACGTCCGCCGAGCTTGCCCATAAGTCAGGCTATGACCGCACCATGGTGGCAAGACGATTGCCAGAACTTGCCGGCTTATACATACGTCGTGGGGAGCTAGACCGTTGCAACGTAACCGACAAGAGATGCGTGACTTGGTGGCCCATCCAGTAACTATCCGCTGCGAGACAGCGATCGGTGACAAGCCGCCCTGTTTTACCGATAAGGGCTGGAAGGAGTATGTCGAAGCAACTGACTACCGTATCGTGCACGATCGCCTTTACTGCGCGGACTGTACGATCGAGTTTTGCACCAGGATGATAAAATATGGCCTATGCAGGCCATCGGTTATCAATATGCCCATAAGGCTGAAGCTGTTGAGAAAACACAATCTCGACCTTCCAAAAAACAAAAAATACTGAGGTGATGCATTGAGGATTGAAACGGTTATTGAATGCCTCGAGGAGTGGGGAGAATGGCAGAGATCCATTTCAGGCGCTTACCTGAGAGAGCACCCGGGCTCGATAAACGAACGCATATTGAAAAGTGCCATACGCAAGAAACGAGTAAAGGTAAAACCACGCCTTGCTTGCTCGAAGTGCTCAACGATATATCTAGGTGGCGAACTCTCCTGCAGACACTGCGGAACCGAAAGAAAACAAGCCATGAAGCTGCAAAGCCTTGTGTCTACCGAAACCTACAGCTCAAAGTCAAAAGACCATATCGAGAACAAGCGCGCCGAGAATATCGATCGCATCATCGCTGTATTGCCAGGCAAACTGATTCAGGCTGTCAAGCTCAAATATATCCAACAGTACAGTGACCACCTCGCCGCAAACATGATCGGTTGCAATGAAAGCACATTTAAGAAACGCATAGACCAGGCTCAGGGGGAAATAGCTGAGGCATTACTCAGGACAGTCGAGCCACACATCGAAGACGTCTTATCGATGTAAACAAAATAAATAATCTTGACGGGGTGGCACTGGATTGCCTATATTAACTACATACGCTGGCGACATTGCCCACTCAACAAACCCGAACCGTAACTGGCTCGGGTTTTTTTGTGTGCATTTCTATCTGTCCTCGTCACGTAGTTCATTGTTTCTCCTAACTTTGGTGGTGTTCGCCGGCTCACTGCCGGCGCTTTTTTCTTGCCCCATAATTTTTTAGGTACTCCCTGGCGGTCGCAGCTATGCGGGTATAAGCGGCGCGGGATTTCGCTAGTGACTAATGTAAAAAACGGGCTTCGTTTCGGTTTGAGTATGAAAATAAAACAAGTCGACATAAGTAAGGTCATCCCTTACGCACGAAACCCACGCAAGAATGATAAGGCTATCGCTAAGGTGGCGGCCAGCCTTAAAGAATATGGTTGGAGGCAGCCAATCGTCGTTGATAGCGAAATGGTGATCATAGCCGGCCACACTCGCCTCGAGGCGGCACGTTCACTGGAAATGGCAAAAGTGCCCGTTCATGTTGCTGAAGGCCTAACACCGGCACAGGTTCGCGCATACCGACTCGCCGATAATCGAGTGAGCCAAGAAGCTGAATGGAGCGACGAATTACTCGCACTGGAGCTTTCTGATCTACAGGACGAGGACTTTGACCTGTCCCTGACAGGATTCAATGATTCTGAGCTTAACGAACTATTATCCGCTGCTGCAGGTGGCGGGAATACTGACGATGACGAAGTGCCGGATGCACCTGAAGACCCAATTGCCGTGAAAGGCGATGTCTGGCTACTTGGTGATCATCGTCTGATGTGTGGCGATAGTACATCAATCACTGATGTCGAAACTCTGTCACAAAATCAGAAGTGTGACATGGTCTTTACTGACCCGCCCTACAACGTAGATTACGAGGGGTACACAAAAGAGAAGCTCACCATCAAGAATGATGCTATGAGTGATGCCGATTTCGATGAATTCCTAAACTCCATATTTGCGAACTACCGAATCATGGTGAAAGACGGCGCCAGTCTATATGTCTGCCATGCATCGAGCGTGCAAACGCAGTTCCAAGACTCTATCGAGTCTGCGGGTATTGATGTGCGTTGCCAGATCATCTGGGCGAAGAACACCTTTGCCTGGGGCATGGGACGTTATAAGTTCCAGCATGAACCGATTTTCTATTGTCATGTGAAAGGCCAATCAGACGCGTGGTATGGCGACAAGACACAGTCAACGCTGTGGCAAGTCAAGAAGCCTGCCGCAAATAAACTGCATCCAACGATGAAACCAATCGAGCTGATTGATATTGCGCTATTGAACAGCAGTAAGTCAGGTGACCTAGTTGCCGACCTATTTGGTGGTTCCGGATCGACATTGATTGCGTGCGAAAAGAACAACCGCAAATGTATCACCATGGAGCTCGACCCTATTTACTGTGATGTCATCATCAAACGATGGCAGGAGTATACCGGTCAGGATGCAATACACGAATCCAGCAAGAAAAAATACAACAACCTGGCAAAACGTAAGAAGTCGGCCTGATGGCCGAGCAAAAGACCGGTGTGGTCAAGGTCTCCACACTTGCAAAGTTATTTAACCTTACGGAGCGACGTGTACAGCAGCTCGCAAAGGACGAAATAATACCGCGAGCATCGAGAGGCAACTATGACTTAATCGGTTGTGTTCGGGCATATATCGAGTTTCTGCAAAGCGCTGTTGCCGGCACTCATGAGCAGTCAATTGATAGCCATAAGGAAAATGCAAGGCACAAGAAACTGCAGGCAGATAAGTTGCAGTTAGAGATCGATGAGCATAAAGGCAAGCTTATCGATATGGACGCTGTTATCGAATCAACATCGAAGATGGTGCTGGCGTTTCGCGCGAAGCTTCTGTCAATACCAACCAAAGGCGCGCCGCGTCTGAAAGGCTGCAGCACATTGCCGCAAATCAGATCCGAGCTTGAGGATCTTATTCACGATGCACTCACAGAACTGTCCGAGCTTAGAGCAGAAGATTTCGACGTTTCAATCGACGATAACGAATCTGCTAAGGCCACCGCCGAAGTTAATCCTAAGCGAGTGGGCAGACAAAAAAAGAAAACTAAGTCCAGAAGCAAGCGCGGAGCCAGGACAGTGGCAAACAAGTCGCGCTGAATATTTACGCGGAATCATGGATGCGGTAACCGATCCGCAATATGAAACAGTAGTGATGATGAAGTCTGCCCAAACCGGCGGCACTGAGATAATTTTAAACATTGTAGGTTACTTCATCGATCAAGACCCCAGCCCGATGCTAGTGGTGCAGCCTACCCTCGACATGGGCAAGGCATGGAGTAAAGACAGGCTCGCACCAATGTTGCGCGACTCACCATGTCTACATGGCAAGGTCAAAGATTCAAGATCGCGTGACGCCGAGAACACGACACTTCACAAGAAGTTCAGTGGTGGGCATATAACAATAGCCGGCTCTAATTCAGCCGCTTCTCTTGCATCAAGACCAATTCGATTGGTTTTGCTCGATGAGGTCGATCGATTTGCAGAATCCGCTGGCACTGAAGGCAGCCCGATCAAACTGGCTGATAAACGTGCACAGACATTCTGGAACCGAAAAAAAATCCGAGTGAGTACGCCAACGGTGGAAGGTGCATCGAATATTGAAGCCGAGTTTAATCTCAGCAATCAACAATATTATCAAGTGCCATGTCCACACTGCGAAACCTATCAGATACTGAAGTGGGATAATGTTAAGTGGCCAAAAGGCGAGCCCGAGAAGGCCTATTACGCCTGCACTGAGTGCGGCGGAGTCATCGAGGAGTCTGATAAAGCATACATGATCGCCAACGGAAAATGGGTTCCGGATAATCCTGAGAGCAAGATTGCCGGCTTTCATATATCAGAACTTTATAGCCCGTGGTCATCATGGGCAGAAATGGCTGTCGCGTTTTACGAAGTTAAGGATATACCAGAGCGCCTTAAGACCTGGATCAACACTTCTCTCGGTGAAGTATGGCGGGAGCGAGGCGAGTCTGTCGAATGGGAGAATATCTCCCAATTACGCATGCCTTATAACGAGAAAATCCTTCCTGCAGATGTGAGAGCCGTAACGGCTGCCGTCGATGTGCAAGCAGATCGGCTTTATTACAGCGTGCGCGCCTGGGGCGCGGGATTTACCTCGTGGCAGATTATGCACGGCGAGATCATCGGCGACACAACCGAGGCGCACACATGGGCCCAACTATCGCGATTGCACGATGCGCAATTTAATGGCTACGTCATTGATCGCATATTTGTCGACTCGGGTTATCGCGCCGATATGGTATATCAGTTCTGCCGTAAGCATTACGGTTGGGCATTCCCTACCAAGGGCCATGACTCGCAGAATAAGCCCGTGCGTGTCTCAAACATCGACGTGAATATCGGCGGCCAGGTCATTAAGGATGGCCTGCAGTTGGTGCACATTGACACCGATTATTTCAAAACGTGGATTCATTCCCGCATTAACTGGCAACCTGATCAGCCAGGTGGATGGTATCTATGTGAGAACGCGACTGATGATTACTGTAAGCAGATAGCTTCTGAGTCCTTGTTGATTTCTGACAACGGTAAGCGCACCTGGAAACAGCACAGTAAAAACAATCATTACTTAGACGTCGAGGTTTATAACGCAGCAGCAGCACATATGCTGACGACGATGTTGATGGATGACGGCAACGATCCAGATACAGAAAACAAACAGGATAATCCAGCGCCTGCTTCGCAACCACAAAGTGGATGGCTCGGCGATACATCAGGCTGGCTGAACAGATAAAAACGAGTAAAGCATGCCTTCATTAACAATCTCAGACATTGACAACTATATAGCCTTCTGGAAAGCGGCTTACCAGGCATCAGCGCAGGGGATCATGCTGACTTGGAATGGTAGAACCATTAAGCCTCAGAGCCCCGAAACGTGCATGAACGAGATAGAACGCCTTAACCGTATGAAAGAAGCTCAGAGCAATAATATCAGTGGTCATGATGTTTCACTTGCGGACTTCAGCGAGTCCCATCTATGAACTTAATTGATAAGGCAATATTCTCTGTTTTTCCGGGATGGGGTCTAAAACGCCATCAGGCTCGTGAAGTTTATGGAGCGTATGAGGCCGCAAAGCCAAATCGTCTGCATAAAAAACGTGGCGACGATCTGAGCGGCGAAGAAGTAACAGGCCAATCGGCGCGACCATTACGAAAGATTGCTCGCGATCTAGAGCAAAACAATGATCTGGCACGCGGCGTCCTATCATGCCTTGTCAACAACGTGGTAGGCACAGGAATACTAACTGATCCGCAGATCAAAAATAATGATGGCAGTCTCGCGACAGAGGTTAACGAGCAGCTTCTAACATTGTTCGATGAATGGTCTTGGCAACCAGAAGTTACACACGAATTATCTTGGCCTGGCGTCCAACGTCTAGCAGCGAGATCTTGGTTTCGTGATGGTGAAATATTCACACAGAAAGTTTCTGGTGAAGTGAGAGGTCTGTCGCATGCCTCCCTGGTTCCGTATAGCTTAGAGATGATTGAGTCCGATTTGTGCCCAGATGACTCACAGATAACAAAAAAGGACTACCGCTATGGAGTAAAAATTAACAACTGGGGTCAGGTTATTTCTTATTTGCTTTATAAAAATCATCCCGGTAACCGCTATCTCTACAGCGCAAATGACACCCAGACGAAAGAAATTGAAGCGAAGAACCTTGTACACCTAAAAACTACAGAGCGTGTAAGGCAAAGACGCGGCGTTTCAATATTCGCGTCTGTAATGAATCGTATTGACGACATATCCGATTACGAACAATCCGAAAGAATCGCCGCCAGAATAGCAGCCGCGCAAGTCATGGCGATAACAAAAACCGCAGAAGGTTTCGGTGCGGGAATGCGAAATAACCTGAACACGCAACCGGGCTCGCCGCGCAGCTTCGCTGTGGCGCCAGGCATGGTGTGGGATAACCTTTTGCCAGGTGAAAAGCCAGAAATACTTTCACCGGAACGTCCATCTAATCAGATTGAGCCTTTCCGTAATGTAAACATGAAAGCTATCGCGGCTGGAACAGATACAAGCTTTTCTAATATAGCTAGACACTATGAAGGCACCTATTCATCACAGCGTCAGGAGCTTGTCGAGTCATGGCGGTCTTATGAAATACTCAGAGGCCATTTCATAGCCTGCTACTACAGACCTATTTACAAAGGGTTTGTAGACATGGCGATTTTATCCGGTGAGATTAAATTACCGAACAACGTCAATAGTAAAAGTCTATATAACGCTGATTATGTAGGTATCGGCATGCCATGGATAGATCCTGATCGTGAAAGCAAGGCGAACATCAGAAACATGCGTTATGGCGTTGAGGCGCGCAGTCAGGTTATTCGAAAACGCGGCATGCACCCGCGTGACGTACACGATCAGATCAAGCGCGACAAAGAAAACGATGAGCTGGACGATCTAAATTATCCGCTTTACAGCGAAACAACTGAAAACGAGGAATCAGATAATGCCGACTAAAAAGACCTGGTATCAGATGAAGGCGATCGCTAAAGGAGCTGTCGAAATACTTATCTATGAGGAGATCGGTATTTGGGGAATTACCGCAAAAGACTTCATCGACGATCTGAAGCAATTTGAAGGCATCAGCAATATTTCTGTTCGTATTAACTCGCCCGGTGGCTCAGTGACTGATGGTATTGCGATCTATAACACGCTTAAACGGCACGAATCAAACATTGATATCTATATCGATGGACTAGCGGCCAGTATGGCCAGCGTGATCGCCATGGCTGGCAATACTGTACACATGTCAGAAACAGCCCTCTTTATGATTCATAACCCGTGGGGCGTTGCAATCGGTGACAGTGATGACATGCGAAAAACCGCAGATGTTATCGACAAAATGAAGAGCAGCCTCATCACGGCCTATTCCAATAAGACCGGTACAGAGCGCGAGCTAATCAGCGAAATGATGGACGAAGAAACGTGGTTCAGTGCCGAGGAGGCTCTTAATCATGGATTTATTGACAATATTACCGAAGGTCTGGATGTAGCAGCCTCAGTCGATCTGCGTAAATTCAAGAACGCGCCGACTAATCACCCCCTTTTCAATACCGCGAAGGCACAAGCCAACGCAAAACTAAACCAATCGGCACCAGCCGACAATACGGAGGGAGCAGAAATGCCCGAAGCTAAGAAAAAAGCTGACAAGTCTGCCGGTGCCAATGCCGGCAATACTGTCAACATCGACAATGCACGCGAAGAAGGCCATCAGGCCGGCGCTGAAGAAAATCAGAATCGTGTTAACGAAATCATGGATATTTTCTCATCACATGAAGGTCACACGGAACTGATGAACACGTGCGTTAAAGACTCATCATGTTCAGTAGAGAATGCACGACAAAAACTCCTGGACGCAATCGGCAGCAAGCACGTTCCTTGTGCAGGTGGCGATGTGCATATCGATACAGTCGCAGACGAAACCGATAAGCGCATTGAGGCATCTACGGATGTCCTTCTGCACCGCGCAGGTTTCAACCGCATGAGTGGTAACGGCCACAGTCAGAAGCAGATAACTCTGGAAGGTAACCCATTCCGTGGCCTGAGCCTGATGGAGCTTGCGCGCTCATGCCTACAAGCTCATGGCGTTAACACAAGCGGCATGGATAAACGCATGGTTGTTGGTCAGGCATTCCAGACCACATCGACCTTCCCTGTTCTGCTTGAAAACACCATGCATAAGATGCTGCAGGCAGCTTACATGGTTGCAAACGATACATGGTCGCGATTCTGTAAAGTTGGCTCTGTGAGCGATTTTCGTGCACATAACCGCTATCGCGTTGGTTCGATCGGTAATCTTGACACGCTCAATGAACACGGCGAGTACCAAAACAAAGCCATCCCTGACGGCGAAAAAGGCACCATTACTGCAACCACGAAAGGCAATATCATTGCCATCACTCGTGAAGCGATCATTAACGATGACCTGCAGGCGCTTGTCGACCTCGCTGTTAATCTTGGTCGTGCGTACAAACGCACTATCGAAGCGGCGGTTTATTCACTGCTGGCCGAAAACTCAGGACTTGGCCCGACAATGTCGGACGGCGACACACTATTCCATGCGAATCATAACAACCTGGGCGGCGGCGCTGCTTTATCAATGGTCGCACTTGACGCTGATCGCGTTGTTATGGCCAAGCAAACTGATGTCGGCGGTAATGAATACCTTGATATTCGGCCTAGTAAATTGCTCGTACCGTTGTCACTAGGCGGTCAGGCGCGCTCTATAAACGAGGCGCAGTATGATCCCGACACGGCGAACAAGTTACAGAAACCTAACATCGTTAATGGGCTTTTCGATGACATCATCGACACCCCTCGCATGACAGGTACACGTCGTTACCTGTTCGCAGATCCTAACGATGCACCAGTAATCGAGGTCGCTTTCCTTGATGGCGTACAAGAGCCTTACATCGAAACGAAGGAAGGCTGGAACGTTGATGGTGCGGAGCTCAAGGTTCGCGGTGATTTCGGTGTTGCTGCAACTGATTATCGTGGCGCAGTTACAGACGCCGGCGCTTAATCAGCATTCTGATAACACGATCCCCTAATGGGGATCGGTTTTCAATCAACAAATTCTTGAGGAAATTAAAATGCCTAGTAATAATTATGTAGATACAGGTCATATCATTCAATACACTGCCGGCGCAGACATTACTGTCGGATCGGCTGTTGTAGTAGGCCAGCAGATTGGCGTTGCGCTTGAAGATATCGCAAACGGTGCCACTGGTTCTGTAGCAATGAATGGTGTATATAATTTGCCAAAGGTTGATGCTGCAGATATCAATCAGGGTGAGTCAGTTATTTGGGACGCATCTGCTGGAAAGTTCGATGATAATGCCGCTACTCCAGCAACAGGCGATGTATCAGGTTGTTGTGTTGCAATGGAATCAAAAGGCGCAACCACCGATGAAAACATCAAGGTTAAGCTAAACATCGGCGTCGGTACAGTTGCCTAGTAACTGAGTCGTCATGACGTTTCGAGACTCATTTAAAAAAGTAGACGATCAGATCAAAACCGCCCTCGGTGAAGATGCAGTATTTACACCGAGCGGCGGCCAGGCTGCGACGATACGCGGGTATTATCAGGAGCCATACCTCGAGGCTGATATCGGTATCGGCATCGAAGATACCGATCCGTCGTTTACCTGTTTAAAAGTGGATCTCGATAACGCGGGCGGGGTATCGCATGGCGATACCCTGCTTTATGACGGCGTTACTTATAACGTTACCGGCATCGAGCCGGACGGCACCGGACAAATAAAACTGATCTTGACGCTGTAATGTTTGAGATCGATTTTAACGTCGACGACGTAAAAGAGTTATTAACAGTTGCCGAGCGTTCAGTTTTACCTAAAGCAACAACGCGCGCATTAAATAAAACAATACGTCGCGTACAGTCTCAGGCTGTAAAAATAATTGCTAAAAATTTCGGTATTGTGCAAAAAGAGATCCGGCCATATCTGCGGATCGATAAGCGCGCAACCTGGTCAGATCTCGAGGCGAGTATCGAGGCCAGCGGCAAACGAATACCGATCAACAAATTAAAACCGAAACAAACGGCGCGCGGTGTAACGTATCGCGGCCGTGACGGTAAGCGCATCGAGATCCCGAGCGCATTTATACAAGTTATACGCGTACAGGATCGCGCCGGCGTCTATAAGCGACGCAGCAAAAAACGCTTTCCGGTTTCATTTTTACGCACAGTTTCAATACCTCATGTAATGATCCAGGACGCTATAGCCCAGGCTATGCAAGACGTCGCGATCGAGGCGTGGGGTAAGAATTTTCCGCATGAAGTCGAGTATGCGCTTAAGCAAGCCGGCTTTGTTTCTTGATCAGAGGCAAATAATATGAGCAGACTATTAATCCATAAAACCGCACGTAAAGCGAATCCGCAAGAAGATACCAACGAGATTGGTGACATTGTTGACCACCAGCCGACTGGCTTTTCGTGGGGTACTAACATCGACAACAATACCGGCTTCTTACAGCTTGAAGTTACAGGCCTGCCGATTAAAGAATTTACAATGCCGAATCAGCCTGAGTTCAATCCTGTAAACTTATCAATGCCGCTTGTGGAGCAGGTAGGCGATGATTTTAATATTATCAAGGAAAGACGCTTTAAAGTGGAGCGCGGCCTGTCTGGTGTTAATGTCTCAGATAGTGTAGCCACTATCGAAGCGGCGGCACTGGTTATCAGCGATAAAGTAGTACCAATTCCGGGCCAGTCGCGTATGCAATTTAATGTATCGACTCAAGAATTTGAAATGCTATAGGAGGTTGTAAGCAGTGCCGACTTATACAATCGGTAGTGACGGCGGCAGGAATTACGCGAACTTCGCGTCATTTGCCGCTGATATTGGTGTCGGTATATCCAATGACTTAGTAACGGATACCGAGAACTGGACTGTCGATGTCTACAATGATTCAGGCGCTACTGTATCAACTGGGTCTGGTGCATCAATCAACCCAACGACAGATGCTACCTACAACATTACTATACAGGCAGCCAGTGGACACGGCATAGCCGACCACTTTACCGCTAGTGACGCGCTATACCCTGACGCAACGGGCGCAGCACATTACACGTACACCGGCACATTCAGTAATGGCTGGAGTTTTGCAGCGCCCTATACCACGCTGACAGGGGTACAACTTGTCGCGACAGGTAATCGCGGCGGCGTTGGCGGCATGTCAGCAGATAACGGTATGACTTCTGGCTGCATATTTCACGTCACACACACGACAGCAGGCAATCACCTTTGGCAGATGTCAGGCTCAAGCGCACAGGCCACGATAGAAAATTGCTTGTTAATTCAGGATAGTGACGATAGGGATGCGTTGAGGATTGGTTTTTCCACTAAATATGTAAACCATTGCACCATTGTCAGAACAAACGCTAGTTCATCTGCTTGTGATGGTTTAGAAAATTTAGGCGGCACAGTTGTCGTTAAAAATACCTGCTCGTTGGCGGCAGATACAACACCAACCGATGATTTTGAAAGCGGCACATATACGGGTAGCGCCTACAACGCATCGACAACAACGCAAGCCGGTACGATTGGCACGAACGATCAGTCAAGCGTAACCTACACAGACCAGTTTGAGGGCGCAAGTGACTTCCGCGCTAAGTCTGCTGGCGACCTTGATGGTAACGGCAATAACGCAGGCCCAGCCACAGACATCATCGGGCAGACACGCGCATCAAGCTCGACGATTGGGTGCTGGGAGTTGATAGCGGCAGGCGGCGGCGGTGGATTCTACGCAAGAAATTATTATGATCACCTTTTAGCAGGTAACGGTTAAATGCAGAAAAATGTAGCAAGTCAAAAATTTGTCGTCTTTGCGTTTGATATTACAACCGGCGCGGCAAAAACAGGTGATGCGGCCAATATCACGGCCAATATAAAAAAAGACTACGGCACGGCAGCCGCGACAAACGACGTTAACCCCACCGAAACAGAGGACGGCTATTACCAATTCGACGCGACGCAGGCAGAAACAAACGCCGACGCGATTCAAGTATTACCGCAGAGTTCTACCGCAGATATACAAGTGATCTCGGTGCCTGGTGTGATATTCACCACGCCGGCGAATTTCGGCAACGACGTGATCCAGACTGGCGACGTATACCCTAAAGTCGATACTGAAATCGCTGATATTCTCACCGACACGGGAACAACGTTAAATAACCTGATCGCCGCTATACAGGCCGACATGGATAACACTACGGACGGTTTCGGCGCGTTGAAGTTATTGATCGACGGAGTACAGAACGATCTCGATAATGGCGCCGACGGACTCGGAGCATTGAAAACCCTGCTTGATACGCTGATTGCTAGATTGACAGCAGCGCGCGCCGGCTACCTGGATAAGCTAAACATCACTGGCAATGTAGCCGCGAGCTCGGAAGTAACCGCGATCCAGAATAATACGCGCGTGCGCGTCATGGTGCCGCACACGATGGAGCGACCAGACAGCGGATCGACCGCGTTTAAATTGCATTTGTATATTTATGACGAAGCTGGAAATATGGAAGCGCCCGACAGCGCGCCGACAATTACCGCAGAAAACGAAACCGGCACAAGTCGATCGGCTAATCTCGGCGTCGTAACGCTCGAGTCGGCCGGGCATTACTCGGTAACGTACACGCTCGCAAGCGGCGACGGTATCGAGCAATTAATTTTTGAATGGACAGTAACCGAGGGCGCGGTCGCTCGTTTGCATGGTTCGTCCGCTCAAGTCGTTGACACAAGCGCCGTTGACTTTACCAGCGCCGATCGCGCGAAACTAGACACGCTGCACGATACGCGAATAACGGCAGGCCGTGCAGGAAACCTCGACAATCTCGACAAGGCAATTACCGCGCTAAACGATATCGCGGCAACCGATATCGTAAGCAATGGCGCGATCAACACCCTCGCCGGCGCTGTGCAGAATGTTGATCTAGTTGATGCCTGCACAAGTAATACCGATATGCGGGGCACAGATGGAGCCTTTACCGGAAATGAGGCAAGCATACGCGCCGAAATAGATACTAATTCGACTCAGATCGCGCAGATACTTGCGGACATAGGCGGGCTAAATGATCCGACAGCGGCAGCGATTGCAAGCGCAGTGTTAACTACCGCCATGTCTGAGAGCTACGCGGCGAAAGGTGCGGCCGGTACGCTGCCACAAATTTTGTATTTTATTCAGCAATTACTTGTCGAGTTTGCTATTTCCGGCACGGCTTACCAAATCAATAAACTCGACGGCGTCACGCCGGCGGCTAGCTTGACGCTTGACGATGCGAACTCGCCCACGAGCATGACCAGGGCCACATAATGCCAGCCGCACAAGTTGTAACGCGCGGTTTCGGCTCGTTTGGCTCAATAGCGGGCGTAGTTTTACGCGGCTTTACTAGCGGCGAAGCATCATTACCGGAGTCACTAAGAAAATTGATCAGACAATTCATAGTTCAGGCTTTAATTGATGCCGCAACCGCAGCGGGCGCTAATGTTTTCGATTATCCGATCCGGCGTAATCAGTCTAATTTACCGGCGCTCGAGGTATACACGCCAGTCGATCGCGTTGCTGAAAAGTTAAACGATACGCCGCTTACTTATGTGCGCGATCTAACGGTCATTATCAAAGCAATCGCCCAGGGTAACGACTCGGTCGGCGTTGTCGACGATCTCGCTAACGAGGTCGAGCTCGCATTGATTCGCGAGGACAAACTCGCGGGCGTGCTTGGCGGCAATGTTGAAAACATCGATCTAGAGGAAACGATCACCGACGTCGACGGCGACGGCAAACGCATCGAGGTCGAGGCGGCTATTCAGTTTTCATGTCGTTATTACACTGATCACGGCCCTGTCGAGAATCGCGACTTTTTACGCGTGCATGGCGACTTTGATGCGGCCAACCCAGACGGCGAGATCGAAGCGTCTGACGATGTAGACATTCCACAATAGCAAGGATCCAGATTATGAAAACATTTATTCGCCCTCGCGAAGGGTTAAAGGTGCGCGCACCTGACGGCAGCGTATTACCAGCCGAGGGGGCAAGCATCGAAAACAATACATATTGGCGTCGTCGCATTATTGACGGCGACGTAATTATCGTAATTGTCGGCAAGAAAGCCGGCAAGAAATCGAAATAGTTTTTTAACCGGAGGGATATAAAATGCCTATCAGCTTCAACAGCATACCGGTAAACCTGAAAACACCTGGCGTATATGTCGAGTTTGATAACTCGCAAGCCATACGCGGTCTTGCGGGCTTACCTTACAAAGTTTTGATCGTCGGCCAGCGTTTAGCAGCTGGAACAGTCGCCGAGCTTGTACCGACTAAGGTAACAACAGCAAACCAGGCGATCGAATATTTCGGCCGCGCCTCGATGTTGGCGCACATGGTCGAGCAGTACAAAAAGAATAATAATTTTACAGAAACCTGGTGCATTGCACTCGACGACGCCGGCGCTGGCGTAGCCGCAACCGGAAAGTTAACTATTACCGGCACGGCTACCGCCGCCGGCACGTTTAATCTATACGTTGCAGGCCGCGCCGTTAAAGTCGCCGTCGCCGCATCCGACGATCAAGACGCTGTCGCCGCCGCGATTGTCGCCGCAATTACTGCCGATCTGGATCTACCAGTAACGGCCGCAGTAAATGGCACTAACGCAGACGAGGCCGACATTACCGCGCGCCATAAAGGCGAAAACGGTAACGATATCGACTTGCGTGTTAACTATTACCAGGGCGAAGAATTGCCCGCCGGCATTACTGTTGCGGTCACAGCAATGGCAAGCGGCGCGACAAACCCCGACTTTGCCGGGGTTGTCACGGCAATGGGTGACGAGTGGTATAACGTTATTGCCATGCCATACACCGACGCGGCTAACCTGACGTTACTCGAAACCGAGTTATCCGATCGCTGGGGGCCGTTGCGCCCTATCGAGGGTCACGCCTTCGCAGGCGCGGCAGGCAGCCAGGGCACTATGACAACGCTTGGCGACTCGCGCAATAATCCGCACCTTTCTATTATGGGCGCGAATGCGAGCCCGACACCGCCGCACGAGCTTGCTGCGATTGTCTCAGGCGTTGCGGCATACTATGGCAACATTGATCCGGCGCGCCCTTTCCAGACGTTGGATCTGGTCGGCTTTCTGCCGCCCGCATTAACTGCTAAATGGACGCAGGCCGAGCGAAACCTGCTATTACTTGACGGTATTAGTACCTACACGGTCGACGCCGGCGGCACGGCGCATATCGAGCGCCTGGTGACGACGTACAACCTTAACGATCAGGCGGTGCGCGACGAGTCTTATTTCGACGTTAATACACTGCTAACGCTTGGTTACTTGCGTTACACATTCCGCGCGCGTTTTAGCTCGCGCTATCCACGCCATAAACTCGGCGACGACGGTACACGTTATGGTGCAGGTCAGGCAATTCTGACGCCGAAAACAGCTAAGGGCGAGTGCTTTAACCTGTTTCGGCAGTGGGAGGAAATCGGCCTGGTTGAAAACTTCGATCAGTTTAAAGCCGATATCGTCGTCGAGCGTAACGGCATCGATCCGAACCGCCTCGACTTCTTGCTGCCGCCCGACTTAATTAATCAGTTGCGCGTAGTGGCGGCACAAATCGAATTTCGCCTTTAATATAGGAGCATAGAAAATGCCAGAAAAAAGACGAGCCGGTATAATCTTTTTTAAGGTTAACGGCGTACAGTACGATGCAAAAGGATCGTTTTCTTACAATATGGGCGTACCAAAACGCGAGGGTATGGTCGGATCTGACGGCTTTCATGGTTATAAAGAAATGCCGCAGCTTGCCTATATCGAGGGTGAGATTACCGACCGCAACGATCTTGATCTGAAACAGCTTTATGCGCTGGAAGATACAACGATCACGCTTGAATTAGCGAACGGCAAAGTGGTTACTTTGCGCGACGCTTATTTTGCGGGTGAAGGTACGGCACAGTCAGACGAAGCGACTGTTCCGGTACGCTTTGAAGGCCCAAGCGCCGACGAGGTGCAGTAATGAGCGAACCTATCAAGATCAAACTCAGCGCGCCTATCAAGGCGCACGACGATGATATTAACGAGCTCGTTATTCGCAGCCCGAAAGGAAAAGATTTTAAAAAAATAACGGGTAACTCGGTCGATCGGCCTTTCGAGTTAATACTCGATTTCGCGGCCCATTTGGCAGGCATACCGCCGTCGAGCATGAACGATCTCGAATCGCAAGACGTGGCCGCGATCGTGGAGGTCGTCGGCCCTTTTTTAGACGCATTCCGACCAACTGGCAAGACATAGCCGGCGATCTTTGTCGGCTAGGCGTGCCGCCTTCTGAGTTTTTCGATATGGATATCGACGACATTATGATCTATCACGCACAGGCAGTAAGACTATATGGCAACGAGAGAGAGTAAGGCGCAATTTCGCATCAGAGCGATCGATGATGCGACCAGGCATATACGCAAGGTTACGCAGAATATCGAACGCATGACCGCGCCAGTACGCAACGTAAAAAACCAGTTACGTGCGCTTAATAGCCAGCTAGGTTTTCCGCGTGTTGCGAGATCGATCCGTCGCGTTGGTCGGGCATTTTCAAATTTAGGCGCGCAAGTAACTCGCACAATGGGCGGCATTGCTCTCGCGGGCGGCGGTATTGCGTTTGCCTTCAAGCGATCTTTTATTGATACGGCGGCCGAGTTCGAACGCTTCGAGACTGTGCTAAAAACGGTGGAAGGTAGCAGTGAGGGTGCCAGGCGTTCAATGGACTGGGTAAGTAACTTTACCGCAAAAACACCTTTCGAGTTGGCCGAGGTGGTCGATGGTTTCGTCAAGCTAAGGGTTTTCGGTCTCGATCCCATGAATGGCATGATGAAAACACTTGGCGATACGGCGGCAGCGATGGGTAAAAATATTGAGCAGCCAGTCGAAGCTTTAAAAGATGCGGTCTCTGGTGGTGGTTTCGAGCGACTAAAGGATCTAGGTATTACTGCCAATACTGTGGGCAAAAAGACGATCCTCACATTTCAGGAAGATGGTAAGACAATCAGGAAGATTGTCGATAAAAACAATAAGGCGCTATTGCAGACGACGATCCTCGATATATGGCAGAAGAAATTCGGCGGTGCTGCAGATGAGCTAAGCAAAACCTGGGGCGGTATGATGTCTAACCTGTCCGACCAGTGGACACGCTTTGCCAATATGGTGATGAACAATGGCGTGTTTGATGTACTAAAAGGTCGCTTGGCTGGTTTACTTCAGCGCATCAATGCAATGGCCGCCAGTGGTGAGTTAAAACGATTGGCCGAGATGGTTGGTAGTCGTTTGGTTGCTGGTTTTAGCGCTTTCTTTAAAGTACTGAAAAACGACGTCGCGCCTATGCTTCGCGCAGTACGCGACGGCGCTGTATTTCTACGCGATACGTTCGGATCATGGAAACCAGTAATCGCAGGCGTTGCCGCGATCGTTATGGGCCCGCTACTCTTAAGCCTGGCCGCAGCCACAAAATCGGTGATCGCCCTGGGCGTCGCCTTAATGGCTACGCCTGTCGGCTGGATAATGGCCGCTATTGCGGCCGTCGCCGGTGCGGCGTACCTGATATATAAAAATTGGGAACCGATCAAAACCTTTTTCTCGGACGTGTGGGAGGCGGTAAAGATCACCTTTCAAGACGGGATCGACTGGATTAAAAAAATACTCTCGATATCGCCGCTCGGTTTATTGATCAAGGGCGCGAACGCTGTCGGCGGCCTCGTGTCGCGTTTTGTTGGCGGCAGTAATAACAACCCCGTTGCACGAACAACCGCACCGGTAACGCCAGGAGTGCAGCAAAGCGAAGTTAAAAGCCGCGCACAGGTCGAGCTGAAAGTAACCGACGACAGGATTAAAACGAGCAAAATCGAGGCCGACAAAACGATGGACATAGAAATCGATAACGGCCGTATGCTAGGCATGGCAATGTAATATGTGGAAAGAGCGACTACAAAAAGGATCGTTTCGTGGCGTTGAGTTTCAATTCGAAACAAACGAAACCGAGATCGGTCGTCGCGTTGCGGTGCACGAGTACCCCTTGCGCGATATCCCATATATTGAGGATCTTGGCAAAAAGGCGCGAGTATTTTCCATAGAGGTTTATGTAATCGGTAACGATTACATGACGCAGCGCGACGCGTTGATCGAGGCAATCGAAAAGCCAGGGCCAGGTGTACTAATACACCCGACACTCGGGCAAGTTAATGCGAGCGTGCAGTCGGCGCGCGGGCCACGCGAAAGCAATCGCGAGGGCGGCCTCGCCTCTTTTAGCGTAACCTTTATCGAGTCAGGGGAAAATAAGTTTCCAGACTCGAGCGTCAATACAGGATTTAAAGTATCGGACGCGGCTAGTAAGGTGCGCGGCTCGTTTATCGACGACATAACGGCGCGTTATGCGGTTAGCTCCCTGCCCTCTTTTCTGACTTCCGAGGCGAGTACGCTATTAACTGACAATCTGACGTTTATTAAAAGCAACCTTTTAACAAGCGTCGGCATTGATGACGTATCGAGCGTATTGTTCGAGTCAATTGACGCGGCTATCGATAACGTCGCTGTCGATGTGCTTAACCCGCTATTAGTAGTTGACTCATATCTAAATATTATTGATAACATCGAGGCCGCCGTTACTGAGTCGCGCGAACAGTATAACGTGCTGATGAAGATATCAGAGTTTGGCATCGATATACCCGCTATCAACGAAACAACCGACACGCGCACGAAGCACCAAAACAACCAGGCGAGTTTTTTAAGTTTCGTGCAAGGCGGCGCATTATCGAAAGCGGCCGAGGCTGCCGCGAATATCGACTTTACGCATTACGACGAGGCGATCACGATACGCGACGGCATTGCCGATCAACTGGACGACCTCGCCGATACCGCCGACGATATCAATGTATTTCATGATTTGCAGGATCTACGCTCGGCAGTAGTTGACGACATAACAACCAGGGGGGCCGATCTGGCTAAAATTGTCGGTTTTCGTCCTAAAGCAACATTACCCGATCTTGTTATCGCGCACCGGTTATATGGTGACGCTCGACAATTCTCGATCATTAACGATCGCAATAGTGTGCGGCATCCATCATTTATTACCGGCGGCGTCGAGCTCGAGGTTTTAAACCGTGCGCCATGACGTCACTTTAAGGATTGACGGATCTATATTTGGCGGCTGGCAACAAGTAAACATCGATCGCGGTATCGAGCAAATTGCCGGTTCTTTTAGCATAGGTTTAACCGAAAAATGGCCCGGTCAAAATGTACCGCGTGAGATCCTGCCCGGTGCGAGTTGCGCGGTACTAATTAACAGCGACATTGTGATCACCGGTTACGTTGATACAGTATCGAGCAATTTATCAGAGTCGGGCCATACGCTAACAATCACCGGCAGAGACAAAACCGCCGACCTCGTGGATTGCGCGGCAATCTTTAAAACGGGGCAATGGTCAGGCAAAAAACTCGAGCGCATTGTTAACGATATCGTGACACCTTTCGGCGTATCTCTTAAAACCGATATCGATACCGGCGAAAAGTTAAAAACATTTCAGATACAGGAAAGCGAGACAGCTTTCGAGTGTATCGAGCGGGCGGCACGTATGCGTAGCGCCCTACTCGTTAGTGACGGGCGCGGCGGCCTGGTTATCACTCGCGCAGGTAAAGACATGATCAACGCGTCGATCGAAGTCGGCGAAAATGTTAAAAGCGCCTCGGCCTATTACGATCACTCGAGCCGATATAGCGAGTACACGGTTAAGGCAAGCGACACCGGCGACGATTTCACTACGCCAGAGCAAAACGCCGAGCCGAAAGGCGTAGCGCAAGACACACATATAAAACGTTATCGCCCTATGATTTCGATCGCCGAGGATAACGCCGACTCGAAGCAATGCAAGCAGCGCGCAGAGTGGGAGAGAAACATTAGGATCGGCCGTTCTGCGTCGTTCGAATACGTCGTAAACGACTGGTATAACTCGGCCGGATTATGGGAGCCAAACAAGCTAATAACGGTTATCGATAAAGTGCACGGAATAAATGCGAAACTATTGATCGCCTCTGTTCGATACAGCATAGACGAAAGCGGCGGCACGCTAACCTCGTTACGTGTAACGCGTCCAGACGCTTACGACGTCGAGCCATTAATACCCGACGACGATCTCGATCTCTTATTGTTATGAACATCGATAAATATCTAGCGCCGATAGTTCGGCGCGTCCGGCTTATGTTTGGGCGCGGCATTATCCAGAGCACCGACGACTCGTTAAAAATGCAGTCGTGCCAGGTATCCATGCTGAATAGTGAGGTGCGCGACAACGTCGAGCATTTCCAGAATTATGGCTTTACAGCCAGGGCGCAAGATAAGGCCGAGGCGGTGTATAGCTGCGTAAACGGAAACCGAAACCATGCGATCGTTATATGCGTGGATGATCGCCGCTATCGCGTTAAGAATCTCGAAAAAGGCGAGGTCTGTATCTATACCGACGAGGACAACAACGCCGAACAGCACCGGATCCACTTCAAGAGAAATAAAGAGATCCACATGATAGCCGGCGACTCGTCTATCGTCATGACACCGACAAAGATAACCATAACGACGCCAGAGCTAGAAATTATTAAGGCGACGTAATGCACGGCATAGCACGTAAAGACAGCGACACGGCCGGCGGTACGCAGCTAAACGGCGGGCAGGACTTTTGCACGGTCGACGGCGATCTTATTGTATTACTCGGCGATCCGGTGCAATCACACGGAAGCGGCGAGCATGGATCGCCAGTCATGGCCGAGGGATCGAGCTTCGTAACCATTAACGGGATCGCCGTATGCCGCGAGGGGCACCTCGCATCTTGCGGGCACGCTTCGACCGGATCCGACTTTGCCAAACTGAGCGACTAATGAGCGACGTAAAATTAAATTTCGACAATTTCCTGTGCGACGTGGAATTAATCAGCGGCGATCTAGCAACTGACGACACGCTACAAAGTAAAGTTATTATTTCACTATTCACCGATCGCTATGCAGACGACGACGATCCATTGCCTTACGCGAGCTCGGATCGTCGCGGATTTTGGGGCGACGCCTGGCCGGATATTGACGGCGACAAGATCGGATCTAAGTTATGGCTATTGTGGCGTGAAAAGCAGACAAACCAAACACTAGAGCGCGCGCGAGGCTATGCCGTTGAAGCATTGCAAAACCTTATCGACGACGGTTACGCCGTTGCCGTTGATGTGCTCGCCGTATGGTATGCGCGCGGAGTGCTCGCGCTTGGTATCCAGATCGATTTACCTACCGGCGAAACTGATTTTTTCCAGTTTCTCGGATCAGACGGCGCTTTTCGTAGCGTTGATCCTGGCGCGACATTAATCGGGCAAGAAACGGGCGCGCCGATATTTACTGAAGATACAACACTAATCGAGGCCGACTAACATGGCAGCAACGTCCAAAATTTCAGAGTTCAATAGCGCGACAGATATACTCGATAACGAGCTAATAGCCGTCGTTGTCGGCGGTGTAACTAAAAAAATAACGCTCGCAAATTTACGCACAGCGATCGCTCGCGATCTCGCGCTCACTTATACCGTAACGACTACAAATAACTACCAAATGATCGCCGGCGAACATGCCGCCGTCGATAGTTCCGGCGGTGCCTTAACAATCAAGCTGCCAACGTCGCCAGACGACGGCGATACGGCAACCGTTCGCGCGGTTGGCGGCAGCGTTATCACCAATAACGTGACGGTCGATCGTAACGGCAACAACATAAACGGAGCGGCGCAAGACTTTGTGATCCAGGCTGAAAACTACGAAATACGCTTTGTTTTTATTGATGGTTACGGCTGGGTACACAACCGAAACGCTAACTAATGAAGAGGTTAAAAAATGCCTTCTAGTAATGAATTTATCGGCGCTGGCAATTTAAAAAGCGAAACGTTTAACAGTTCCGGCACATTTACCGTACCGGCGGCAGTCGACGAGGTTTTCGTTAGTGCTATCGGCGGCGGCGGCGGCGGCGGTTCGGGTCGCTTGTCATCAACAAGCCAGGCAGATCGCGGCGGCGGCGGTGGCGGTCAATCGGGCGCTGAGTTATTTATGATCCCTATTTCTGTAACGTCAGGCGCGGGCATTACGGTAACAATCGGCGCGGGCGGTTCCGGTGGTGCCGGTCAATCGACTGACACGACAGACGGCAATGCAGGCGGCAATGGTGGCGATACGACTTTCGGATCATTGGCGACGGCGGCCGGCGGCCTCGGCGGCGGTGCAGGAACGCAAAATTCATCAGCCAATATATTGGCGATCGGTGATGATCACGGCGGGCACGTAATCGCGCCGAAAAAAGGCGGCCAGGGGCGCGACAATAATCAAGACGGCTTGGCCGGCACAGACGCAAGCCTATACACCGGCGGCGCGGGCGGCGTTGCAGGCGGCGGCGGTGGCGGCGGCGGTGCCTCGGGGTACGCTAATGGCGCTGACGGTAGCGCGGGCAACAACGTCGGATCTAGCTCGGCAGGAACAGCGGGCACGGCGAACACAGGCAACGGCGGCGGCGGTTCGGGCAGTGCCGACTCGGGATCGTCAGGTGCCGGCGGTGCCGGTGGCTCGGGCAAACTGATCGTAAGGTGGGCAGAATAATGCGCTATGCACTCATTAAAAATAATAAGGTGGTCGATCTCATCGAGGCCGACGCGGCATTTATGGCCGGCCTTTCTGGTTACGACGCGAAAGTCGAGGCTGATAGCCTTAACGTAGGCGTCGGCGACAATTACGACGGCGCAATATTTACCCGCGCACCGTCGGCAGTTAATGCGGTTATTACACAGGATCAATTTCAAGATCTTTTTACTATCTCAGAACTCGGTGATGCTTACGACGATATCGAAGGCAAGGCGGCGAACCAGCAAAGCAAAGATTTACGCGCGTTTATTAAGATCATGGAGTCTCGCAAAGAGATCAATCTAACTGATCCACGCGTGACGCTCGGGCTCGATCTAATGGTTTCGAAAGGCATTATCGATACACAGCGTAAGGCCGATATTCTTAGCGGCAAGGTGCGACAGTAATGCCGTTTACAGTGCCAAGCATTCAGACGCTAATAGATCGTGTTAGATCAGATATCCGATCTCGCCTACCAGGTGCGGATCCGACTACGCGGCGCAGTTTTTTGGGCGTTATCAGTCGGACGCACTCGGGCGCAATGCACGGCCTGTACGCTTATCAAAAATGGCTGTCAGAACAATTCATGCCGGATACAGCCGAGACTGAAAACCTAGAAAGATGGTGCTCGATATATGGAATCGCAAGACTACCGGCTGCGCGTTCTGTCGGCTCGGTCGACTTTACCGGTAACAGTTCGATATTAATACCCGTCGGCACGTTGATCCAGTCGAGTGACGGCACCGAGTATAAAACCGACGTTAATATTACGACGGCGGGCGGCGCGGCTACGGTTGCGGCGGTTGCTGTTGATGGTGGCGAGGCCGGCGACCTGGATCCAGGTGCTAACCTGACGCTCGTTAACCCGATATCAGGTATTAACAGCGCGGCGGTAACGTCGACCGGTTTTAGTGACGGCGCGGATCGCGAAACTGACGACGCTTTGCGGGCTCGCCTACTCGATCGCATACGCCAGCCGCCGCACGGCGGCGCATTTTTCGATTATGTGAAATGGGCGAAAGAGGTTTCGGGCGTCGACAAGGCATGGGTTAACGAGCATGAATTTGGGATCGGCACGGTCGCCGTGCGGTTTGTCACCGAGAATAACGGTATCCCGAGCGCCGGACTGGTGCAACTTGTTAGCGACTATATTGACGAGCGCCGGCAGGTTACGGCATTCGTTACCGTGCTCGCGCCGGTTTCCGCACCGATCGACATGACCATTAAAATCGATCCGAACAATACAACCGTTCAGGCAGCCATAACTGCCGAGCTTAACGATCTGCTAACTCGTGAAGCAGAACCAGGCGGCACGATATTACTGTCGCGTATTCAAGAGGCGATCAGTATTGCAGCCGGCGAGTCGGATCACACGCTCGTAACACCGACGGCAAACGTAACGCACACGTCGAGCCAGTTGCCCACATTAGGCACTATTACCTATCAGGATTTATAAGCAGTGGATTCTAGTAATTATAAGCAGATGGTCGAGTTACTTCTGCCGCCTGGTGCCGCGTGGAATCCAGAGCAGGGATCGACGCTTGGCAATTTTATACTTTCCCTCGCCGATGAAATGGCGCGTTTCGATGCGCGCGCGTTGGATTTACTTACTGAAACCGACACACGAACCACAAGCGAACTGATCGACGAGTGGGAGCGCGTGCTCGGACTGCCTGAGATTTGCATCAGTGGCGAGCAATCGCTCGCAGAGCGTCGCGTCGCAGCAACAGCGAAACTTATCGCCCAGGGCGGCCAAAGCCGACAATATTACATCGATGTTGCTGCCGCGCTTGGTTTTGCAATAACGATAACCGAGTTTCAAGAAAAATATTTTCAGGTAGAAACCAGTAACGTCGAGGAACCGCTCGCCGAGGGTTGGATCTATCACTGGCGAATTAATGCGCCCGACGAAACTATTTACGATTTTAGCGTCGACGAGGACGGGGTCGAGACTGGTTTGCGTTATTGGGGCAATGAGTTATTAGAATGCGTGATGAACCGGATCAAACCGGCGCACACACAATTATTATTTGCATACGGGAGCTAAACAACTATGCACAAAATTGGTGACGATACGCCGGCTACGGCTGACGGTAATAAAGAGTTTCGCCCAGGCGTACCAGGCACAAGCGAGCTCGCGACGATTGTTAAATACGAGTTTATGAATACGTTACAACGCGAGCTCGTTAAGGTTATCGAGGCGGCTGGGATTACTCTTGATCAGGCCGACGACGAGCAGTTGTTTAAGGCATTGCAGGCAATGGCCGAAAATGGCGCGCTGATTAACGCCTCGGGCGTTCAATCTGTGCCGACTGGCGTTTTTACCGAAATGGATCTCGATAACGTTATCTATGACACCGGCAGTTATTACAATTCAAGTAACGGTTTCACTATTCCGGCAGGCGTTACGAAAGTTCAGCTATTTTCGTCGGTTCACTTTGATCCGATTGCAGACAGCACCTATCGACTGATTACAACATGGAAAAACGGCGCGGCATTTATTGGCAATGGTGGTAATACATTGCTTAACGCAGGCAGCGCAGCCGCCACGGGCATGATCGCGGTTAGTGTTCCTGTCGATGTAGTTCAGGGCGACGTATTAACGGCCGTATGCGGTCACGGCCGTGGATCTAATCTTAGTACCAATTCATTCGCTAATCATTGTTATCTAGGCATGAGGGTCATTAAATAATGGAACCAGCAATCGCACAAGTACATCCCGACTTCGACTTTTTATTTATTGCAGAGCAAGCCGGCGTAACCGATCCCGAAAAGATTTTATACAAGCCGAAAAAAGGCGAGTTACATTTGCGCGGTGTTTTGCAGTCTGATCTCGATAACGTCATGAGCGCATATGACAACGCAGCACGATCGCTTAATAATGCTCGCATCAGCAAAACGTCAGAAACCGAAAACGCGGCAGCGTCCGAGCTATCGGGATCGTTTGCATCTAACGCACTCGGCGCAAGTCATACGTATAAAAGCGATCAGCAATCTATGATCATGATCCTGATTGCCGCAACGTTAAACGGGCCTAATGATATCGAGTGCGACGACGGCACCGGTTACGCTATGCGATCTCATAACCCGCAAGATATACAGCAGGTTTTAGCAGATGCGCTGGCGTCGTTCGGCGCGACCATGTCTAAGAAGCACGCAAACCTCTCAGCCATTAAGGCAGCAAGCAATGCAGAAACTGCTAATGCTGTCACTTGGTAAGCATATGACTGATCCAACTATTAGTGGAATACATGCAGTATGGGAGTGGGTCAAGGAGCTATTTTACGCGATCTTAATTCTTTTCGGTTGGACGGTACGCCAGCAAGTGAAGCGCGTCGACGATATCGAAAACCGAGAGAAAGCATATATCGACGATAGTACATTTAATAACACCATTAATGCGCTACGCGGCGATATAAAACAAGTCGGCGAAACTTATCGCGATGACTTGCGAGACTTTCGCGAGGATATGAAAAGCATACATTCTCGAATCGATGAATTAATGAAAAAATAATGCTCATTATCCCACCAGTACGCGGCACAGACCAACATGGATCCGGCAACTTTGGCGCACCTAGAGGCGGAAGAACGCACAAAGGCATCGATCTAAATTGCGCGCCAGGCAGCCAATTACTATGCCCACTGCGCGGCATAATAACTAAATTTGGTTATCCATACGGCGACGACCTCACCTATCGGTATGTTGAAATAACAAATGATGACGATCTTAGATTTCGATACTTTTATGTCGAGCCGAGCCCGTCGTTAAGTATCGGCGACGATACGCACCATAATATGGTGCTCGGCGTGGTGCAGGATTTAACGCGCCGATACCCAGGTATTAGTAACCACATACATCATGAAATAAAAGATCACTCAGGTAATTACATCGATCCGACTAACTTCATTTAGGTAATACAATGAAATTACATTATTTACTACTGGCCGCGATTGCGGCTTTTTTATTGTCTGCATGCAGCACCACCACTGATGTAGTGATTCAAAAAGGCGCAAAGATACAGGACGAGGCACTACAGAGAAATAAAACCTTCACATGCAAGATAGCCTCAATCGGTTCAATATTCAGAGAGTACGGAAAAACAAAAGATACTGCTCGCATTTTTGCTGATTACTGCGGTTACCGACGTGAAATTGTTGCGGCCCTTTTTGGCTTTGATGATATATGAACACGAAAGACCTGGCCGGTTATGCGAGTGCCGCCTATGTCAACTGTACTCACCAAAATACTGAAACTGACGCGCAAGCTTATGTCGAACACCTTGATAAATATAGCGTGGTTGCGTTTCGTGGTTCTGAGTCATTAACAGACTGGATCACAAACTTAAAAGCCTACCCTCGCAAAAACGTCAGGTTAATGGGTCATGTGCATCGAGGTTTTTACGAAAGCTTGATGTCAATCGAATACGCTATTCGTGAAGGGATGCGCCGAGAGGTCTATATCACCGGTCACTCGTTAGGTGGCGCCATGGCAACGCTATTCGCTGCGCACCTATGGTTAAACAGCATGCATATAGTTAAGGGGCTAGTTACCTTTGGTGAGCCTCGACCCGGTAGCGAAAAACTCGCCGCCATTATTAGAAGAATACCCGGCTATAGATACGTGGCACACGGCGATCCCGTCGATAACGTGCCTTTCTCGTTGCCTTTCGTAAAGAATAAATATCAACACGGTCGCATAGCGACAATGATAGGTTCAAGAACCGGACCCGACCACCCCATGAGTCATTACCGATTAAACATACCAGAGGTAGAACTATGAGATATATGAAATTCGCAGTAGTTGCATTATTGCTTTTATCTTTCCCGTTGAGCACTTCATTAGCCGCACCAGGCAATGAACGCTATGGCGCCGCATTTTTTGAGTATGCAGGCCATGACTATGCGATCGGCATTGGTCAGAATGATCGCTATCAAGAAGCGTTAATTTTATACCAGTACATTGACAACACTGCAGAGGTAGAACGCGCAACAACACGCAAGGCCATAGAGTTAGAGCGCGTGACATCGACCATGCTACCGGAATACGAGATCCCCGATCATTCCAGAAAGAGAGTGATAACGGATCTCGACGCGATTAAAAGGCGCATTGCTGAGTCTCGTGACGCGAGGCAACGGCAGTTAGTGCGCGAATATCCTGAATTGTCGATTATTGATATCGGCAAAATACTAGAGTTTGAGTATCCCAGCAATCCAGCCAACGAGCATATTAAATTTGACGGCACTATTGATATCAAGGCGCACTATGATCGCATTGCCGCGTTACCGCCACGAAAATACTACCAATGGAAACCGGCGCTATATGGGCCGACGCTCGGCGGGAAAAAGGACTATCAGTTGCCCGAGCTAGTCACGTCGTTTCGATTTCAAGTTACCGAGAGCCTGAAACGTGTCTATGCTAAACCGCTGGATAAAAAGCGACTGATTAAAGAATTTAAAGCGCTTTCAGGTGTTCAGGATATCTAGTTTACTTTTCACCATTTGGTTTACAAAACCGAACTCGGTTGACTTTCATCAAAATATGCAAATAAAACAGGGGCGCAATGCGCCCCTAAAAGTGATGCTATTTAACTACTTTTTTGGCTTGTCTGCGATGAAGTAGATCGACGAGATAGCCAAAAAGCAAAAACTTCTCAGCTTCATCGAGCCTCCATTCTTCGGCGACCTCCTCAACCATGTATCCTGCGTTTATTAATAATTTCATGTATAAGACCTCCACGATCTATTTGTTAAACGGGGTTTACGTTGTTAACTCTACAGAAACGAAAAACACCCACAAGAAAAATCAACGTTTTTTTGCCCAAAATTGACATTTTCATAGTTTTTTCCCAATTCTGACCTTTTGTCGAACGGCCATGGTGAATAATTTAGCTGCTTTATGAGGTGTTTTATACGGAGAACCGGAACCTCGGCGTGACGGGTTTACTGCTGATTTTGTCTGTTTTTATACCAAAAAACGAAAAATATAGGCATTAAGTCATTGAACAACGATAAAACCCATTATGGTGCATGACGGGTTATTAATTTTTTACTGAAATGAACGGGTTTGATCGCCCCTGTAGCTTTTTTATCAGATTATTGCGCCTGGTTTCTTCTGGTGATACTGGATCAGATATATGCCAGCGCACTAGCATGGGAAGCATGCCATGGTCTGGTAAGTCATAACGATGGATCATATACATGATCGATCGCGCTATGTTCCCCTTCACTATATCGCGCGGTTCAACTATTGCGCCCTTCCCTTTCGTCCTCTCAAAATCGCACCTGTCGCCGGCAAAGTTTGGCTCGTCGCCTCGTATCTCACCGAAAGCCTGCTTACCTCTCGAACGGTTATATCTCTGTAACGCGGGCCAGAGGTTATGCATATCGCTAGATGCTTGTAAGTAAATCTCGTTATTGCATGTACGCCGATTCTTACATCCCAGGTGCTCGGCAATCCAGTGCGTTGCATAAACGTGCTCGACGTCGATACCTTTCCTGTTTCGCTTCTCGGCACCACAATAAAGCGTGTAATACTGCCCGCTATATAAATAAGGCCAGAACAAAGAGTCTCTGGCCTTATTAAATGCACTGTCATTTGCATTGGCAGCGCTGCAGCATAAAAATAGTATCAGTGCATTGATCTTATTTTTCATACTGCCTGCGCGTGACCTCCGGTAATTGTATTATCATCATCCTTCTCAATTGATAAACGCAAACCCAGAGCTTTTAGTGCAGTAGAAACTGTTATAAGTTTTGGGTTTCCTGTTTTTGATAGCGCCTTGTATAAACTCTCTCTGTTAAGTTTAGTAAGCATTGCAATATCTGTCATGCCTTTTGATTTTGCTGCGTCGCCAAGCGCAACGAGAAAAACATCAAGACCCTCATGAATTGCTTCATCAAGATAAGCCGCGAGCAGCTCCTCGTCTTGAAGCAGTTCACCCATTACCTCCTCATGGGAAACGCATTTGCTTAATTTCATTGATTAAATCTCCTCAATATACCTAGCCTAGGATTTATTTATTCTTGTTATTATTGCTTCATTTATGCGCGAGCATCAGCCTTGATAGTCGCGCCAATATTCTTTTGCCTTTTCAACATCCTCCTTTTGCGTTGATTTTTCACCAGCGCATAGTATCAATACAACTTTGCCTTGATCTATGCCGTAATAAATACGGTATCCCTTCGCATAGTTAATTCGTGCCTCGTAAACACCACCGCCAAGCATTTTATGGTCGCCCATGTTGCCAAGTTTGAAGTTCGCTATCTTGGCTAATATTTTCGCTTTGGCCAGGTTGTCTCTACATTTTCTCATCCACTTTGTGTAAGGAACCGCCCCGTCGTCACCTTGGTAGTAACAAATCTCATATATTTCTTTTTGTGCCATCAGTTGATCCGTTTGATGTTCTACTGTATAAAAGTGTAGCCTGTGGGCTACAATGAATCAAGTTAAAATCACATAAAAATCCCCCTATTCAAAAATGCATTATCTCGTAATATCAGATACTTATAGAGCATCACAATGCTATTCTTTAGGGGGATTAAATGTTGATATTTGTATATTTATTAGTCGCTTATGCTGTTTAGGCCAACTAACTACGAACCAGGCGGTCGGGCGTTCGAATCGCTCCAGGCGCGCCATACAAGCAAAGACACCTCCCTCGTGGAGGTGTTTTTGTTTGTACCGCCTGAAGATGCTTTTTGAACGCCCGACCTGAAAAGGTTGCGTTCGAACAGGCTGATGAAGTCAGCCGCAACGGCCGAAGGGCCGGCCCGCAGGGCGAGGCTCGCAGAGCCGAGTAATCCTCCAGGCGCGCCATATAAAACGAAAAGGGTCACCGAAAGGTGGCCCTTTTTGTTTTATCGGGTCTCTTGACTAATAAGAACGTCCGACCATCAAAGGTTCCGTTCGACAAGCAACGTAAGATACGTAGAATGGGCAAAGGCCGGCTCGCAGGGTGACGGCCTGAACGAGCGTATGCGAGTTAGGTTGCGCATAATGAACTGCTAAAGGCAGTTCTTTGCGAGCCTAGCGCAAATAATCCTCCAGGCGCACCACCTTTTTGGGTGTCTTATTTATTTGAGCAACGAGGATATACCTGATTTTATCGAAATCGCGCCTTATGGACCTGTTGAGCTCAAACGCTTACACCTGCTTATTACATTAAAATAAGTAATCCATTTTTTCCCGTCACTAATTACTGTTAATAAAACCTCACAGATTGCAATAATTGACCGTTATTATTAGGTAATACAATCTATTATATAAAATGCAAGTCGTTTTGAACTGACATGAACATGGCGAAGGATTTGTTATGAATATATTCAATGCCTACTTAAAAATACAGCTAACGATTTTCTTGATGCTTTACTCGACTATGACTGTGGCGAGTGATGTGGCTCTCATGAATGTTAATGGACCAGTACAACCACCTTATGGCGCTAACAATAATAATGGCTTTGAAGATTTGCTCATTATAGAAATGTTCAGGCGTATGGGTTACAAGGTGAACCTTCAACATTTACCTGCAGAACGTGGACTGGTCAATCTGAACCAGGGTATAGACGATGCCATCCAGTCACGCATCGGTGGGCTTGAAAAGAAATACCCAAACATAGTGATGATTCCGGAACCTGTCTATGCCAGAAACTATATCGCATTTACAAACAGAGATGATGTTCGAATTTCTGGCTGGTCTGATTTTGAAAACTATAATGTCGCATTGATACGCGGCTGGAAGATTTTTGAAAAGAACATAAAGAAATATAAGTCTTTAAAAAAGGTTCGCGGCCCAGAACAGCTTTTTAAATTATTAGACGCCGGAAGGGTTGATGTTGTTGTATATGCACTTGATCCAGGACTGTGGAAAATAAACAAGTTAGGTTTGAAGAATATCCGTCCAATAGCGCCTGCGCTTGCTAAAAAAGATAAATATTTTTATGTGCACAAGAGACATAAAGATGTAGCCCCAGAGGCAGTTAAAACATTACAGAACATGAAAACAGATGGCACGCTCGAGACCATAAAAAACAAAACATTGAACATTAAATAAAAAATGCCAGCCATTATTGAAATGACCGCCATGCAGCCAAATCGCAAGACATTGTCTTCCAAGATCATCGTGCTAACAATTCTGTTTAGCTCATTTCTGGCGTTGTTGATTACTGGAGTACAACTCTTCAACAAATATCAAAGTAGAATCAGCTTTATTGAAGACGGTTTTAATTATATTTCTGAGTCCAATACTGCAGCACTGTCTTCTAGTCTATGGGGGTTTGATGAAGAACAAACCCTGACTATTTTGAAAGGTATTCAAAACAGTCCAATAATTGAGCGAGTTGAAATTCATGAAAAGGAAGCGATTACATGGGAAGTTGGAAATAAGATTTCAGAAAATAGTTTGCATCGCACCTATGAACTTTCTTATGGTTTTAGAGGCGACGTCCTGAAGCTTGGCGTTCTGTCACTTTATGCGGGGTTGGACGATATATATAGAGATTTGGTCTATGATGCATTATTTCTCTTTGGAAGCAATGCCGTTAAGACCTTATTTGTAGCAGGATTCATGTTAATTCTATTTCACCACCTAATCACCAGGCACTTAAATAGCATAGTGAGGCATCTCTCAAACCATAAAACCGATAAAGAATGGGTGCCGATTTATTTAAATAAGAAGTATTCTAAACCAAATCATTATGATGAAATTGATTTGCTGGCATACACCGTGAACGAGCTTCATGCTGATATAGATAATTTTAAGAATAATCTTGAAAGAATGGTAAATGAACGCACATCAGAACTCGTCGCAGCAAAAGAAGAAGCGGAGCGTGCAAATGCGGCAAAATCAGAGTTCCTTTCCAGCATGAGTCATGAATTTAGAACTCCATTGAATGCCATTCTAGGCTTTAGCACTATGCTCAAAGAAGATTCGAACCTGACTGTAGACCAGCGCGGAGATATACTACGTATTGAGCAATCTGGAAAGCACCTTCTAGATATGGTTAACCAGTTGCTTGATTTAAGCCGCATCGAAAATGGGCATCTGGATTTAGAGATAAGTGATATAAATATTCCTGAACTCCTTGAAGAGTGTATGGAGCATATTATGCCTCTGGCCAATGAGAGAGGCATAACGATTGAGCCCAAACTCAATGCTCGATGTACCGCAATATCTGACAAAGTAAGAACCAAGCAAATCATCCTCAATCTATTATCTAACGCAATAAAATATAACTCTGAAAACGGTAAAATTATTATTATGTGCATTCCTTCGGACGAAGATCATCTAAAAGTGACCGTTACAGATTCTGGTGATGGTATATCGCCTGATCTCATCTCGAAAATATTTCGTCCCTTTGAGCGATTACAATCTTCGCATAATGTCATAGAAGGAGCAGGTGTCGGTCTGGCACTCGTTAAAAAGCTTGTGAAAGAATTGAATGGGCATATAGGTGTAGATAGTCAGCCAGGCAAAGGTAGCACTTTCTGGTTTACATTACCGATGGCAAAAACATAAGCACATAGGCACTATTGTCTATTAGAATATAAGACACCCATAAATTGACTGACAAATTTCAATCACTAAAAGTCAAGTACAACGACCAACAGATAGATACTATAAAGTCTGTTTTAAAGTACAAAAACATATGAAATCAGAAATACTGACATTCATTGAGAAAGAGCAGATAACGCTTACCAGATTATGTAACCCTGTTTTTGTTTATCATCTTTTATATAAACATAAATACCTTCATTTTTTTCTTATCGGTATATCTGGCGTTGCCTTTGCATTATTAATCACATGGGCATTAACTGAATATATTTTTGGGCTGGCGAATTATTTTACTTCATACCTCGTGGGCCTGACCGTTAATCTAATACATAACTTTGTGCTACATACCACCATAAGTTTTGGCACAAAAAAACATCATTCACGAAGGTTTATCGTTTTTGTGTTTTTTAGCTTACTGATAGTTGCACTCCAGGCAATCACAGTAAAATTTTTAACGCCCATTGTCGGACTAGACTATTATCTAATTGTTATTGCAGCAGTGATTTTTTTCTATTCTACAATTTCGTTTTTTTTATTCAAATTTGTGGTTTTTTCAGAAAAGTAAATATAATTTACACCTATTCTTGTCACTCTGTTTTGTCCGTATCTGCTGGCAGTAGGCGATAAACCTGTTTTACTGGCCCATTAGCACGTTCCCGGTATTCAAACACTGGTCCGTCCCATCTATATGTGCGAAAGAATTTATCTAACCCCTGTTTCGATACACCCATCTCGTCCAAACGCTCATCATAATATTCATTCAGTCCTGCCGTATAATACACACGGGCACCACGCTCCCAGGCTTTTTCGAAGATAATTTCGAATGCTCGATATGGGTCGTTAGAGGATCGGTTTTCACTTAGGACTGAAAATACCGAGATGGTATTCGGGCGATCATACATATATAACAAATACTCGGTCAGCACATTACTTTCATACAACACATCCTCTCGTGATGTATTCTCAGACCATGTCTGCAACGCCTGCTCAAACACCCTGTCGGGTTTGTGTTCATAGCGCAAGCCACCGAGCTGATTGACTAACAACACGACCATGGCCAGACATATAGGCGCGAACTGCTTCCAGTAAACGTGTTTTCTTATAGCAAAACTGAACGCCACTATGAAAAATGGCGCAATGAGTATCCACCACTTACCTACAAGACCGGGGTCCCACCAGATAATAAATGGCAACCCCACAAGAACAGGTAAGGTAGGGTAAGCAAAGCTGAAAAGTGTAGGCGCCGCAAGCGAACGGAACTGAACAACCAATAGAATAAATATACCTGATATTAGAAATAGTACACTGACACGAAGCGGCTCTAGATAGGTATCTGCACCTCGTATTAAAGACGTCGTGCTAGAGTAAATGGCCAGTTGAATACCCTCTAGAGACAGATAACGACCATAGCTTGTGTCGCCAATATACCCCCTGACCCAGTCATATATATCGCTTATTGAAAGTGCGCCAACGGCAAAATAACCGAGCATCCCATAGCCTAATAGTAGTGTCGTTATGACTGCGACCCATAGTATGGCAATGGATTGGCGTGTCTGATTTAGAACACCAACAAGACTACTCGCGCCAAGTAAAATCGCACTAAACTGATGCGCCAGACCGGCCAGGCCAATGAGCACGCCCGCCATTATCAATCGCCTGGGTTTTGCATCTGAATATGACAAGAGCAGACTATTCCAGGCCAGCAAAAGTAAAAGCAATGCGATGGAATATATTTCTGCCGTGCCAGCGAAACTGATAACTGAATAGGCAGAGCCAAGAAACGCCGCCCAACCTGCAGACTGAATAAGGCTAAGATTAAATCGACGTGACAATATTACGTATAGCATCGCTACCGATGCCCCTGTCGCCACAACATTGATTAATTGAAGTAAATTTAAAACTGACCCACTATATCCCAGAAGATTCACCATACGATAAATCAGTGACTGGATGATATGAACAAGAGGATGATTCCCCCACTCTAATGGAAATGGAAAAGTCTCAACCACATAGACATTTTCAATAGAATCCCACTCCTGATAGGCAAGCGAGGGTATTGACCAATAGCAAATAAGCGTGAAGAGAGAGAATAGTAATAACCCAGTGAGTTTATAGCGTGAATCAAGATGAGTCATTGAATCGGTCAATATAGGTTCAATCCAGGCGTAAGGCCTAATGTTCTGTCATGAGTTTATATTAATGCTGCCAAAAAAAAGAGGAGCAATAATATTCCTACAGTCAGCCAGCTTTGCATATCATGCAGAGCATAACTAACAGGGTCTTCATCTATTTCTCCTCTTGTCGCTGCTATCCAGATTCTGGTAATCCAGTACCCCACGACAGGGATGACCAACCACAGGAGTTCCGGAGTACTATACATTGTAACGACCTGATCACTATTGACGTAGAGTGCAAATATCAGCACCGACATCAAACCTGCGGCGCCACCCAGGCTCTGCAACACCACAATATCAGCGGTAAGATAATCCCTGCCTGCTACCTGCTGCGATGGATTCTCTGTCTGACGTTGAAGATGTATCAGTTCTGAAACACGTTTTATCATTGCAAGTGACAGGAATAAGAACATCGAGAAACAAAGCAGCCAGAACGACAGCGGCACACTGATTGCTGCAGCACCCGCAATGATTCGTAACGTAAACAAACTCGCCAGACTGATAACGTCTGCCGATTGCAAATGCTTGAGCACAAAACTATACATAATAGTTAATGTCAAATAGATGAGTAAAAACAACAGGAATAACGTATTCGTAAACTGTATCGCCAGGTAGAGTCCAAGACAAAATAATACTACCCCTGCTGTAACCCCCTGCATGATAGTCAACCTGCCCGCCGCAAGCGGTCGGTTTCGCTTTGTGTGATGTTTTCTATCTGACTCGAGGTCTAACAGGTCATTCAGCAAATATGTGGCAGAGGCAACCGTACAAAATGATAAATATGCAAGCAGTGCATTCATCACCAGTTCCGGCTTGAACAGGCTATGTGACGTTAACAGAGGCACAAAAACAAGCATGTTTTTCGCCCATTGATGTATTCTGATGGCTTTTAACCATGTCATCACACCTGCGGACTCAACTGCAAAGACCTGCTCTAGTTGTGACACCTTGGCAGCGGTTTCTGCCAGGCTTTGCGCGCCAACCACTATCGCCCTTCTGGTATATTTCCAGACATGCAAATCCTTTTTCTCATTTCCAAGGTAGTCGAATGATTGTTCACCCCATGTTCGCCTTGCATACTCGGCCTTGGTCTGTCCTGTCATGTTCTGCTGACGATTCGTTGCCACAACGTCACTAATAAAATCAAACCGGCCAGCCACACGTTTTGCGACATCACCCCAGCTCCCCGTTAACAAAATGATTTTACGACCCTGCTCAGATTGGGAGCGCAGGTAATCAATAACCTGCTGACGATAAGGTAACGTATCTACATTTAAATTCGTACGCTCAGACAACTCCTCTTTGAGCACCTGTTTGCCGCGAGCCAGCCAGATGAAAAGCATGAAAATCTTTAAGGGGGATTGTTTCACAAACAGCAACGTCATTTCGTATAATGTATCCGTTGCAATGAGCGCACCATCCATATCAACCAGCAATGGAATTTGCTTATCGTCCTTTATGTCTTTACTAACTGCATTCATAGCAATTAACCACTACCACCCTGTTACATTGCACTTCAATAAAGTAACCAATATTATTTAATGGCATTACACAATATTGCTGCTATTTTCTTTGAACTATCACCTGCGCCATAAGGATTATCGCAATGACACATTGACGCATATTCCTGCTCATTCTCGGTCAGTCGCTTTATCCAGCGCATTATATTTTCAGATGATGTGCCGATCACTTCCCCCCCTCCCGCTTCGATCACTTCTGGCCGCTCTGTAGTGTCTCTTAATACCAGCACCGGTGCTCCAATCGTAATAGCTTCTTCCTGTATGCCACCAGAGTCTGTCAGAATAAGCCAGGCATCTTTTAGTACTTTCAACATATCAGGGTAATCAAGTGGGGTAGTTAACATTATACGGTCGACCTGCTCATCGGTCAGTTCTTGCATAACATCATAAACTGCATCTTTAATTAATGGGTTCGGGTGTATTGGCCATACAATAAAAATATCCGAGTTTTGCTCTACTGCATTTCGAATACCCATGGCTATTTCCGCGACACCTGAGTCCCAGCTTTCTCTACGATGCGCCGTAACAACAATTAAGCGATGTGACTGACAAAAGGTATCATAACGCTTCTGTGGAAATTCATCGTGATGTTTGAATATTTCCGCGCCTCTCTCAAGGTGTCTGACACCCCAAAGTGTTGCATCAACAATGGTATTACCAACAATATATATAGAGTCAGATTGGATGCCTTCAGTAATGAGGTTATCACATGCCCGTTGTGTTGGTGCAAAATGCCAGTGAGCCAGTCGCGAAATGAGTTCGCGGTTTTTTTCCTCTGGAAAAGGCTCGTAATCTTTGTGTGTCCTTAAGCCTGCCTCGATATGCGCCACTGGTATTTTGTAATAAAAGGCGCCTAGAGCAGCTAAAAATGCTGATGAAGTATCCCCCTGAACGACCATGCATGAAATCTCTGATGATTTTAATGCGTTATCCAGTTTATCCATTATTTTTGCGGACAAATGACCAAGTGTCTGCTCGCTACGCTCCAATGGGATATGTAACTCTGGAGATATTCTAAAGAACTCATAGAATGGCCAGGCCAGCTTCTCATGTTGGCCGATATGCCAGACAATCGGGTTTGCACCAGCCTCTTTCAGGGCAAAATAGAGCGGGGCCATTTTGATAATCTCGGCACGTGTCCCCATGCACAGTAGTATCGGTTTAGCAGTTTTAATTTTGTGCCCCTTGAGTTGCTAACATACGTCTCCTTGCAATCATACCTGAGGAACAATATATCATCGCTATATATATTCCTCTAACAGCCCTGAGCAATTTTTTTAACCTATATACTAGTTTAGAATAATAGTTCATGGGTAGTGGACTGTATGCCGGAGAGCTATTCTTGACCTGTTTGTACTGGACAGTCAGGCCATAAAACCTATATCGGACGTAGCAAAATTTCGCAAGTACGGAAAAATATCGTTCAGATCAGAATTGCTCACACCCATCCATTTCGCCAGTGTTGCAGCATATTGATCAAGCGCAATAGTAGGTATAATTCGACCATCATTTCCACTGTCATCGTCACCCCCTAACACTAATTGGGGCATCTCGCCATGAATCTGTCCACCATTGACAGCGCCACCCATGACCAGCGCATGCGTTCCCCAGGCATGATCCGTTCCATCACCATTTGCTGTAAGACTACGTCCAAAATCAGATGCTGTGAAGCTTGTGACGGACTTCTCAAGACGCAGTTCTGCGAGCGCCGACTGAAAACTATATAAAGCATTATCCAGCTTGGATAAGAGATCAGCATGCGTCGTCAATTGTTGACCATGTGTGTCCCATCCACCAATTCCGACAAAAAAGATTTGTCTGTGTTGGCCCATGACTTTTCGAATAGAGATTATCTGTGCAACCTTGCGTAATTGCATAGCAAGGTGATTATCGTTATCAAAGGATGTTTTAATATCAGCAACATGCGCAAAGGCATCTGAAAAACTCGCGAGACGTTCCCGGGCTATACCAATAGATGATGCCCATTGTTGTTTCATAGGGTTTGAGTGTGATGATGCCAGCTTGAGAATGTTTTCCCAGGCGGTAGTTCTGGACTTCTCCCTTTTTGGCCACTTTTTCCCGGAAAGATAATTAAAGCCTGTTGAATCATCCCAGGGATTTATAGAAAAAGGTATAGTAGTTACACTAGATTGCCATTCATTATTTCCAAGTAATGAATAAACTGGTGGAATATCGCCACTTTTCAATCCCTGCATAAAGAGGTCAAACATGCGTCCACCCCAGCCATGCTGAATCTTACCGGTAATGGGCGGCAGTCCTGTCATCCACATCTCTGCCTGATGGCTATGTGAATATAGATTTGGCGGTAGCTGGACAGCTTGCTTTTGCAGTGTTGAGCGAGTCACGGGTTCAAGTAGCGTCCCAACATTACTAATAAGCGCCATTTTTTTCTGATCATAAAGGTTACGCAACCGAGACATTGAGGGGTGGAAGGCATGCCTTTCACCTGCAACGGGAAGTAGGTACTCCTGTCGAATCGCCAATGTCTGACGAACATTCACATACTGCTGATAGCCAGACGAGGTATTGGGAACGAACATATTGAATGCATCATTACCACCATACAGATAGACGCAAACCAGGCTCTTATAATCTGACAGCGAGGAATAGTCATTCTTGGCAGCAAGCGCTGACTGAATGAGCTGAAACTGCTGTTGTGTTGATAGCAGTGCAGCACCTCCAGTTATTGATGCCAACTTTTTTAGAAACTGACGTCTTGATTCATCGTGCTTCATCATCTTTCTACTACCGTTGCACCATAAAATCGGGCGAAGAAATGACCAGAGTAATCGCATCTTTCACGCGGACCTTTACACCTGCACTACCGGGGGGGAAAACGGGGCTGTTCAGGTGCTTATGAATGATCTGACGCAAATCATCTTGCATTTGACCACTGAGAAAAACCAGGTTGAGCACATCAAGTAGCCGTTTAGTGTCATCCCCAATATCAAATAAAGGCTGCAAATCAAATGTCGTACCCCATTGTGTTTCAGAAGTATGTGAATTCTGCACTTGCCAGTTAAGCGTATTCAGAAGATTCGCCAGCGTATTTTCATTCAAGATTTGAAATTCTGGGGCCGTTATTGATTGTTCGCGCAGTACGCCAGGTGGCGAATAATCTGTGCGGTAAAAATTGAAAACTGAAGGTGCAGATAAAATACCCTGCCCGAAGGTGCCAGTGAACTCATTAAGCTCAGCCTGAGGAATCCGATATACCAACACTCCTGGAAAGTCACCATATTCACCACGATCAAACTTAATTGCCGACAGCGCTCTCCAGACATGGCTGATAACAAGGAGCGGTTCTTTTAGTTTGCCGAAACCTGGATCATAACCAGCCCCATTCCTGGCCTCATCATCCAGCAATATTGCTTTTATTACAGCCAGCATATCGCCACGCACCCCATTTCCATTGTCATCAAACACATTCGCAACACGTTTTACATACGCTGGCTTTGGGTTGCTGGTAACGAATCTCTGTATTAATTGCTTTGAAATAAAGGGAGCCACATTTTGATGATTAAATATATTATCTAGTGCTGCATCAAGGTCTTGTTCTGCCTTTTGATCTTCTGGTAATTTTTGCTCATTAAGTAATTGCTTTTCAGTCATGTCATGATAGTTATTCCATGGCACCATAGATTGAGTGGTCGAGCCATGAGTCATATGCCCTTGCCAGGCTGTATGGGCAAGGTTCCAGCCGGTAAATACCTTGGCAAATTCTTTAACGAGATCTTCGTTATAAGTAGGTATCGTATTACCCTGTGAGTTCAGTTGTGGCGTACCATCCTGGTTGAGCAGATGCACGCCAATGGAAAACAATTGCATTATCTCTCTTGCATAGTTTTCGTCAGGACGAATGTTTTTGATCCGATCTGCCTTTTCATTCTTTAAGGCACTGAGAAATATACCCATAGCCGGATGCAAAGAAACATCTTCAAGAATTGTCCTGAAATTCCCAAACGCGTTCCTGACTAACATATCGTAGTAATCGGTTAATGCATATTGAGCATCTTTAAGGTTGGGGTTTTTCTCAGAGACGACAAAAATCTGACTTAATGCAAAAGCAATTCGATGCCTGAGTTGTGCTTTACTATTTATTGCACTATCCCACCATCTATGGTGACGTGATATATAGGCAAAACTTTCTGCTTCTTTTTCCAGTTTTAGAAATTGATCAATCGCAGCTTGTCTTTCTTTCACATAAGGTAAGTGAGCACGGTAAGTTGCACCAACCTGTTGTTCAAACCATTTATTAACATCATCAAGCTGAACAAAAGACCTTATTTCATCGGCGGTCGGACCAAAGGTTGCCTGAGTTAGAAAACGAGCCGCATAAATTGATTTTATGGTAAGCGTATTACCTGTAACACGAGTAATACCAGAACCACCTGTGTTTCCAGAACCGCTAACCATTGATTTAACCCGTAATAAGCCACTGGAATCGCGGGCATTGCTCGGCCCTCCGCTGTTTATATTGCCAACGGTTTTGACAGAACCCTCATTCTTTATAACATTGCCGCCCCCAGCCTCAGCACAGGCCGATATTAAGAGAAATAAGAAGGCAAACAGAGAAACTGTTTTCAGGGAGTAATGGGTAACGAACAACTTTTACACCTTTGATCCGTATTCATGACAGCATAGCGTAAGATCTGATCATATTTCCTACATATTTTAGATCATAGGTACGATCATTTGAAATTGAAAGGAAGCCACTTTGCCGTTAATTTCACCACCATAAACTGCTTAATAATCAATTACCTGAATCCGAATATTGTTCGTCTGGTGAGCAGGAGAATCTGGAAAATGCGATATAGCGTCATTGCTACTACAGTTGTCAGATCTAATTAGCGCAAAACACAGTCATAAAACTATCACTTCCACTAACATTACATACATTGTGGTGTTGAAACTGGCTCCACCTCATCTAACATATTTACGAATTGATAATCTAGTCCCTTTATACCCTCAATCAACTCTTTAAGCGCTCCACTCTGTTCCTTTACATCCATTATATATGGATGAAAAAACACGTTAACAACTGGATCAGGTAAAATTCTGGCTGCTGTTTCGAGTGTATTCAAAATCTTCTTAATACTATCTGGTTGTGTAATATCAACATAATCTGAAACGCTTGACACATAAACCGATTTATTTCTCTGCGTAAGCCAGGGAAGAAGAAATCCATAAGGCCCTTCTCGGTGGTAAAACAAAGGTGGATGTTGCATTAGAGAATACATCTTCTCCGCTACCTGTTGTTGTGATGGTGATATCTCATAGTGAGGTGCTTCGAACATCGTTGGAATAAGCTTGTTTTCAAGCATCACAGCGCAACCATTTTTAATAACCTCTCGCGCAAACTTCTCAGCCGCTTTTTTACCCATCGTCTGATCATCATCAATAAAGAATTCCGAGGCATCACCCGAACCCATGCCCTTGTTCCTGGGATCATTACGCCAATGTTTATACCCATGCTGAACAATCCCAACATGAGATGGATTCCGCATAACGAATTCAAGTACAGGTGATGCATTGCCAATATTAGCCACTACATTACCTTTATCATCCACCATGGTTGGAATGATTCCCAGATGAATATAGACATCCTGTTCCATCAGATAATCGACTGTTTTATTAAAACTGGTGTCATCATGATTATGAGATACGCCATTAATATCTTCCAGACGGAAAACAATTCGCGGTTTGGTTTTATGCTCACCAACAAAGTGGGACAATGAATCCATCGTGACAGATAAGGCAAAGGGTGCTTTTCCTGAGCGCGAAAAAGGGTTAAATGCCGAATAAATTATATTACCATATTTTATAATCGCGGCACGGCTGAATGAATCGTGCAAACTTACTTTTGCAATGACCTCACCAAGCGAGCTGAAAGATGTCAGATTGCCTCTTGTATAGGGTATTCCCTCGGCAGATATTTCAGCACCTTTATAAAGCAAACGAGATTTTGGAGGCAAGAAAGCATCATCTAATCTCTCATTTTGAGTAAAGGGAATATTAAAAATGTTCGCGGCTAGTGAAAAACCACTACCCAGCCAATACAACGGTATATTTTTCTCTGCAATCTTTTTTAATAATTTCTGTAACCCATCTAAATTATTAATTTTTGCGCTACCCAATACAAATACAACCGCACCTTCCTTGAGTAATTCATCGCTGATATCGTTTTCTTTCAGGTGATGAATTCTCACGCCGTGATATGATGCAATGGCTTCCTTGATGATTTTAGTTTCTGTTTTATAATACGCATCTGAATTCAACGAAACAAATAACACTGTTTTATTAATTCGATCAATTTCATATTTTATTGCATTATCCGCACCCACTGCTGATGAAAACAGAGCGCCTCTGTAACCGTAAGTTTCATTATAGTTATAATGCACGCCGATAATAATTATCGATAGTGCCAGAAATACCGCCCCAAACCTCAACAATTTCTCACCTATAGTGTTATGCCAACGTTTTTCTGCCTCATGAATTTTTGACGCGGCACTGTTTTTTTGCGCTGACATTTATCAATTTCCTCTATAATAAAATCTGCAACTTAATTTTCCGTGGTATGCATTTTGTTCTTTACCGTCCTTGTGGTTTTATTCCAGGCAGTTTTTTCACCTTTAATCCAGCGCCACGACGCATGAAAAAATGGCCCCAAACTAAAAAGTATGAATGGAATCGACCATATCAAAATCTGAGTATGATATTTACTCCAGCGGATAAATCTATTTGCACCAGCTTTATGTGTGGCGTTGTTAACCAGAATAGACATTTTATCTAATAGTGTGTCCACTGAAGTCTGATCTACCCTCCCCCCATCTTTTAGGTCAATACAATTGGCCATAGTTTCTGTAGTTATTGGTACTTGCGCCAGTGCTTTTTCAAAGTTATTAATAAAATCCTGAAATTGCTCAGGGAATATGCTTTCCGGTGTCACACTCTTTAAATAATCTATATACGCTTTACTTTTAAGATCTACATTTTGATCTGCCTGAGCATCAAGGCAACGGGATAGCAGATATCTGGAAACGAACCCTTTCGGTTTCATACCATTCTTGATTTGCTTAAGTGTATTAAGCATCAGAACTGCATAGGAAGAGGTAAAACAAGCATCTTTTGCGCTAAGGACATCCAATAATTTTTTTCTGTTTTTGTAGATAAAATTAACTGCAGATGACTGCTGATATATATCGTAATAGCGATTAAATGATGCAATGAATGCCCAGATATAGATGACATTGCCAAAAGCAAGAAATAGTGTCCACCAGGCAAAAATGGGTTCTACCTGTAACACACCCAAATAAAAGGCCGTAAGTAATCCGATAGTAAGAACTGGTCCGGAACATGCAAACAAAAAAAACACGGGATACATGAAATACCAGAATTTCTGAATTATTGGTGTCTGACTTTCAAACAGTATGTATCTCATTGTCTGCAATGTTCCCAGCGCCCATCTACTATATTGCCTGAACATAGCTTTCGGAGTTGGCGGAACCTGTTCCATCTCAACTACTGGGTGCCAAACAGCATTGACAGACCATTCACTATAATTTCTAATCCCCAGTTCCAGATCCTCCGTTAACTGTCTTGGGTCAAAACTCAGTATAAAACGTCGACGCGCCTCATTATAAGAACAGTTTCGTATTAACTTATCGTGATGTTCAAACCCATCAATACGGAAACACCAGTTTGTACCAGCCAGGGGATGAGCCCATAATTTCTTTTTTAACAGGCGTGGATAAGCGGTAGAATGTGTAAAGGCAAACCATAAGGCACCCATTCTGCACATTGGGTGGACACTGTCGTAGTTCAACAGCGGAGCAATTGGCCCCTGAAAGCCCATAACATCTGGCTCAGAAATGATTCTAGCCCCCAGATGCCGCATGATATCTAAAGGGGCTTCAGCATCTGCATCGTAAACAATCACCCAGCGTGAATTAAATTGCCTAATTAACTGAAATACCTCGTCGCTTTTCTTCACCTCTATAAGCTTTCTAAATAAAATCGGCCTACTATGCTCCAGCTCTGCATCGCGTTTAATTGAATATTTTTCAAGCTCAACAACATCCTGGTCCTCAACAGAACGCATAACAGTATAAAGAAAAGCCTTATCGCCAAGCACATCTAGCTGCAGCCTATGATAATTAGAATCTACCATCTCTGTCTGTTTCAAGTGCAGGTAAAAAGATGATGCTTCTTGTTCAATATACTTCACCATGGTTACCCAGGAATGAGTATCTAGCTGTCCTGCTTTTACAGCTTCTTGTGCAGCTTTGACTAAAGCGTTTAATTGTGACGAATATGACAAGGCTCCAATATAGCTGGCATAATTAGGATTAAAATAATGGCGAATATATGATGCATATTGCTCTTTTGATTCAAAGCCAGATTTAAAATCAGCAATTATTTTATTTATCTGTTCCAGGTGACCAGAACGACTCATTTTACCTATAAAATATCGGCGCTCATCACGCTCATTATCTTCATGAATACATCGGAGCGTATAATTCAGTCCTCGTGCTTTTCCTATATACCGTTCATTTGCATTAAGTTCCCCGGGGAAAAAACCATCAAAACCTGCAGGGGTTACCGTTGAGTGGATGAGTTCAATGCCCATCTCAGTATTAATTTCCGCTGCTACTCTTTTGACTATCTGAGTAGTTGATTCCTTACCACTTTCTACAGGCTCGTCTTCATAAGTGACCACGTGAACTTCATAATACGTATGGGGATAATTCATTGAAGAAAGTCGATACAACGTTCCTTCGATAACATCCGTTTCCTTATAGGCAGGCACAATAATCTTAAAGGCCGGAATATCTTCATCTAACTCACATGCCATTTCACCAAGATCATTCAATGAAAGACGTGGTTGTTGTCCATAAGTATGAGGATATGTCTTAAACTGGTAGATGCGCATAGACATCAAGATCGTATAAAAGGTGAACCACGCAACAACAAGGCTATAGACGATAAAGGATGTATCCATTATCTAGCTCTTTTTAATAGCATCAGGTACAAACCTGGTATGGCTGACAAATAAGCTACTCTCAACACTTGCATGATGTTTTTCCTGTTGCGCTTATTCAGTTCTCAATAAAATGCTTCAACACTGCATTTAACGGATTCGCATAATCTGTTCCATCACCTTCTCTGCGGGCTTACCAAAAGGTGTATAACCGATGCTATCAGGGTTATCATCATCTGCTGAAGACGCGAATATATGGATACCTTTTATTCTAGGCTCATGCTTGAGGAAGTCATATAATGAGCGATAACAAAGCATTTGCTCAGTATGACTTTGAGCTTTTCCTTTGTGCGGCTTCCATGAGAACGGGTAGACACTCGCATATGGCTGACTAGTGTAACCCGCTTCAGTAAATTCAACTCTGAGCGTAGGATGCTTGGCCATCCATATTCCCAGCTTCTTATTTATACGCTGCCAGGATTGTTTCAATGTTTCAGGACTTGGGTCTCTGTCCTTCGAAAGTGGCCAGTAGGCGGATATCCCCAAAAAGTCCACTTTATCAAGCCAGTCTATATCCAGAGAATTGTAATTTCCTTCATAACCTATCAGGCCCTCATATTGGGCTTTATTTCTGATCAATTTTATGAGCATTCGCCATTCATCACTATATGACTGCATGCCGGTGTATTCTGTTCCAATGATAAGAGCTTCAACCTGGTTGCGCCTGGCGAACTCCGCTGTTTCCAGAGCAATTGTCTGATAATTTTCCCACCATTGTTGGCTGTTATTTGGCTTAATCATACCATGCCAATCTTCAGGACCGCGTTCGTTAAGATTTATTGCTAAATGAATCTGAACCATTAGGCCAAGATCATGGGCATCCTGTACTATATTCTTAAGCGAGTTCAATGAAGGTGTTCGCTGCTTATCAGCGTGAACATCTGAAGACCTAACATCTGTCTGATAAAAAGTTCTGACTAGATTTACCCATTCGGCACCAGATTGTTTAATCCTCACCAGGTTTTTATGCCACAGATCATTTTCATAACCAAAACCCAATGTGCTGGTTGATGCAATGTATACAGGAAGATGTATACCCGTTCTGTAATCATCTTCTCGAGCACTCTGAATCCTGGACTGGTAATTAGCAAACATGACTTTACTAGATGGAGTTAGATCGCCCAATGCAGTCTGCATAGCAGTAAGAAATGGATAAAAACCTGGGGAAAAAATATCCAGAGTTGGCGCATATGTGACAAATGTGTAGTTATCTATTACCGCAGCACCAGGTATTTCAACGCCGTCATGTGAGCGAAGATAATATAAAATATTATCTTGTGTTGTTTGCAAATAAGTAATGTGCGTATCGCCAATTTTATAGACATCATCCATAACGATTTCTACAAATAATGAATCAGGCTTGTTGAGTATCTTTACTCCTTTAGAGTCAAGAAACTCTTCATCAAGCAGCCAGCCATGATAATTTATCCACAACACAGGCTTGGATGTTCTCTCCATATCATGAACAAAATTCTGCCCCGGCTCTTTCGAAGGATCGCTACCATAATATATAAACGCGTCGAAAGACTGCTCATCAATAAGCATGTCGTAATCTTCGCTACTCTTGATGACAACCTTACCGTTGTATAACTCTTTGATAAGATGACTTAAGGTTTCACCTATAGCATTATCAGGGGTAACAATGAGAAATCGAATTTCAGGCAGGCCCGAGGAACCCCTCTGACTGGCTTCTAATGTAGCATTAGCTGTAACGTATCCTGGCAATAGGCATAATGCCAACGATACTAAAAAAGCTATAAATAAAATTGGCTGTGTAAGATAAAGAAATGAAATATGAATTATGCGCACCAAGATTTGTAATAAGTACTTAATATCTAATTTAGCATTATAACATTGACTATGCACAAGTACTGATACAAACCTTCATGCGCGAGGCATTGGTTACCAGTTTATATAGTGTTCAAATTGAACCAGGAAATTAAAATCTGAACTACCATCATCAAAATAACTTTCAACAGCTCTCACAGTGAAATTATAATCTCGCTGACGGTCAGGAAACCAGGTAGCACCAAGACCGGCCTCATAAAAGTTATCATTACTATTTTCGAGATTAACATTCAACGAAAATATCAAATAGGTATCGACAGTATCACTCGGTGTTTCATATACACGAAGACCGGGACGCGCCTCATAACTCAGAAAGACTGAATCATCAAAGCGAGAATAATATTTCAACTCGCCATATGTATATAAAATAAAACGAAAAGGGAAATGATCTATGCTACGGCAGTCATATTCGGTACCCCAGTCTCGATAGTATTCAAAGCCTGCGGTAAAATGCGAGTCATAGTCATCACGGCCTACATTCGCAAGTTCTTTCGAGCGTGCCGCCTCGGCGATAAAATACAACTCATGATTTTTTAGCACTTTTTGTAAGTAACCAACACCAACACTTGCAAGACTTTCAAAGTATTCTTCTGGGAAACCTCCCACAAAGCCGCTTCGGTTATCGTCGGTTACACTAGCAAAGAGATATAACTGTGAAAAATAGTCATCGCCTGACTCAATACCAAAACGACCTCTAATATCAATGAACCCGGTATCACCAATACTTTGCCAGCCAATAGTTGTCCCAAGATCGGCAAAATAAGGATCAGGCAGAGAGCGGTAACGTGAATATTTTAAATCTTCACGATATTCACAGGCCTTTACTCTGGTTTCAAAATCAGCTGAGTTAGCCACCTTGCTGATTTCATAATAAGCGTCACGTTCACGCCCCATCTCAAGGTACGTATCGGTAATATCGATGGTTAATCTCTCACTACCAGCTCCAAGTGATTCTGCTTTGCGGAAAGCGGTCAGGGCCTCTTGATGCTTCCCCTGTGAGCGCAACTGGTAACCCTTATTTAACCAGGATTGCGCATCCTGACTAGCAGAAGCTGTGGTTTGCGCCAGTAAGAATGAAGCTGGTTTGATCTGGTAAACAGTCGAATCAGCCAAGCTAGTATTAGTAAAACATAAGAAAGCGATACTTACGCAAGTGGCAATAGCGTGCAAATTGATATGCTTGTTGAAATACACTTTCGTAGCCCTTCTTTAATCAGCGAGACATATTTATGAGTATACTACCTGAATCCATAATAGAATAGCCTTCTACACGCAAAACCAACATATTTCCCCTGTTAAATCAGCATGATAACCAAAATCAGTCGATTTTACTCATCATTTCTATCAATAACACAGGACATAGAAAAATTTCTTATATTGGCCGCAGTATGTTCAACCATTTTCAGCTGCCAGGCTAAAAATGAACTGGGTTGCGCGATACTGGCTTAATTTCGTGTTCCTGCGCATAACGACAGAACTCCAAATACTCATCAGGTGTACCGATATCAAAGAAGAGCGTATTTGATTCATACGCCCTTATCCGATGTTGGGCAATCAGTTCTGGATAGACATCTTCTGTCAGAGAGACACCAGCCTTATCAGGTAACACATCCAGAATATTGTTACGTACTGCAAGAATGCCTGTCTCCAGTCCTTGTTGAGATCCTCTAACATTGTCTCTAGCATAAGCCGTCACCATACCATCCTGATTCATAGCGATATTAGGGTTTAATGCAGGATCATGCGCTGTAGTAACAACAGATACTTGCACCGTTATCTCGGGATGGGACTCAAAATGATTAATAAAGCCTTGCAAGTCTATTGGGTGGTATGTATCGCCACAATGAACAATAAATTCAGACTCTTTCACCTTTCTCATAGCGTGCTTGAGTCGTGCCCCTGTCAGGACACCATGGACAGTGTCATACTCAATATCCAGATCAAACGCGCGACCATCACCAAAATAGGATTCAATTTTTTCTCCAAGATGATCCAGGCATATAACAACATGATGTGCGCCCTGCGTCTTTAGATACTCTAGTAAAAAAGACAGGAAAGGATATTCTTCATCCTGATATAACACTGGCACCATTGGTTTAGGATACTTATCATCCGTAACCTTTCGTAAGCGTGTACCTAGCCCACCTGCCAGCACAACTACAGTAGGCATCATGCCCCAAACTCCTTGAACAGTGGTAACTCGGACAGCGTATTGTTAAAGCAAAATTCATCGCCAGTATGTACGCAGTAGACTTGCGTATCAGTTTCCCCAAATCGTTTCTGAAACAGCGACTGGATTTCATCTACTCTGCCTAATAATTGCGCGCCAAAGTGAGATACAATAGCTACTCTTGGCTTAACGGCTTCAATCAGATTGCAAACACCAACATAACCCAGGTGGTTATGTATTGGCATGAACTTTTGTGGTGTTGGCCCAATATCAGAAAAAGAGTCAAGGCCAAGAGAGTTCATATTCATCCATAAAACTTCCGTTCCCTGGTATTGCTCTGCCAGTTCCGGAAAATATTCAGTATCACTGGTATAACTTACCTTGCCGATTGGCGTTGAGAAAATAAAGCCGCTAACCATCATCTCGGCATGCTTGCCACGTGTCGCCTGGACTTCAATATTTTTTGTTAATTTTACTGTTTTAGTTGATGTTATCTGTTCGCCATCAAATCGATTAATCGTCACCTCATCCACACTCAAAATGTTTACATTGCCGTTCCACGCATATGCGGGCAAGGTAAAGCCGTACTGCGTAACATCCGCATTCGTATAATCAACAATGGAAGGGCAAACAAAGAAATGTGGATCGGCATTTTTATCAATATTTAGTTTTAGCGCAGCTGATATTGCGGAAGCAAGATCGCCGATATGATCATTATGAGCATGAGAGGCTGCAACATCAGTGATATTATATGGATCAAATCCAGACTCATGCAGAAATGAAACGCTGTTTTCACCCGGATCGACTATAATCACTCGTCCATCATACGCCAGTAAAAAACCGCCTGAGGGTTGCCCATGAAGAATGGCGTCACTACCACCTGCATTTCCAATACAGGTCATTGTTAAATTATTATTCTCTACCAGGTGTTGCTTTTTAATACCAGAAATTAGCTCCCTGTAATCTTCTCTTTCCTTCTCAAATAGTGCACGTTCATTATCATAAATTTCCATGCGGGGGGGACACCTCAGCGATCAATACGATTAGTGATCTGTAAAAATAATTTCTTATTTAACACTAACAAATGCATACTGAATTTCAAGTATATTCTTGCACTTACCAGTGCAGTACGTGATCAGACCGGGGCACTATGCAGACAAAAAAAGCTCCCAATACGGGAGCTTTTTTCATTTTTAGCAGTAGATATTACGCATTTATCGCCGGAAACAGTTTGCTGTTCTCCATATCGATACGGTGATTGACCAGATGAAATATTTCACGGGTGCTATCGACAAATTCGCTGTCTTTCTCAATCGCCTTAGCGTCACACCATTTTTTCGAGTAATCCTTCATTAGCTTCCTTAGTTCATGCGTATTGGACATAAACTGGGTAGCAACCTCATGTATCTGCTTATCATCATGATTGAGTAACTTGCTATAGACTGAACGCTCTTCATGAGAAAGATGCGACTCAACACTCTTATTGAAACGCTGCATTAATTCACAAAACACCTGGTTGCTTCTTATACCCTCACTTTCTATTAGATATCCCAGCACTGCAGATAAATCATTTATCATCTGGTTTTCTTGCATCAGCTCATTGACATTAACCATAACAGTCCCCTTGTTTCCACATTTGTGTAGGTTCGTTCCAGGAATAAGTATAAAAAATGAACCTGGGTGTATTTATTGATGTGGATCAATGATCGATGAATGAATCATCCAGAAGGCCGTAATTTAATATATTAATCTTTTCTAACATTTTAGCGTGACGGATATCACCATTATGATGACGGTCATATTTATGGTGCTGATGTTTGTTGCTCAGTTTGCTTCTCAGTTGCTGCCTCAACAGGATAGGATGTAATTAATAAGAGATCAGAAATGATCACCGCGGTTCGTTCAAGTTGCTTGGCAATCCTATCCGCAGCATTTAGCTGTTCAAGTATTAACGACATTTTCCCCATATTGATACTATGCCTGGAAGCCGCAGTAAGCAGTGATGTCTTGGTAGTACGATAATGCTCATGCAATGCAGCACGTTTTTCTTCCAGATCTGATCGAGAAAATGACATGTTTTCCGTGTTTGCCATGTCGATCAGTGATATCGCATCAGAAATATACGATTGATAGTCACTTGCCAGTTCTGGCTCATGTTCAAGATTAATGCTACGCCTACTGCGCGCATACTGCAGAGAAAGTTCTGAAACTATAGTGAGCCGTTGCATGGCATTCAGCACATATGGAATCTGAGACACAACTTCCTTTGTAAGTGTGGAGCGTTGTATCTTGGTAATAAATTCTGCACAGGTATGCACCAGTCTGGCAACCGCATCATGGTCTGCCTGCATACTATTCAAATTGGCATATTCAATATTATACGCATTGTAAACCATGCGCCTTGCTATGCTACTAATGTGATTCAGCTCAAAGGTGAGTGCATTGAGTGCAAGTGAAGGCGTAAAGGCGACAGTATCATCCAGATATTTCGGTGCCCCTTCAGTCTCTTCCATGGTACGAAAACGCTTTAACAGAAATTCAGATAAACGTTTGCTAAGCGGCCACATCAACAGCACACCGAGGACATTAAACACGGTATGAAAAAGTGCTAGCGTCACAGCCGGATTATTATCTAGCTCAAAGGCCTGACCAAGTGAGCGGATGAGTATAAACATCAGCGGCAGGAGTAGTAGTGCCACAACACCTGTCAACAAATTAAATGCCACATGTGCAGCGGCAACACGCTTTGCATTTGGCGTTGCCCCAATTACAGCAATAGCCGCTGTTGAGGTCGTGCCAACATTAGCACCGATAACCATCGATGCAGCCATCTCCAGTGAAAGAAAACCACCCATTACGGCCGTTAAAGTAATTGCGATAGCCGCGCTCGATGACTGGGTAAATACAGTCATGAGGAAGCCGACAAGAAAAAACACTAATACGCCGATGACGCCCGGTATATGAAAACTATTCAGGTCAACATTTACTACGATACCCTCAAAGGCGTCTTTGAGAATATCGATACCAACAAAAAACAGCCCAAACCCTGCTAGCACTGTACCAAATGCACCGAGCTTATCCTCGGAACGGAGCATTCGCAGAATCATACCAAGACCTATAAGCGGTAACGCGAAAGCCTGGATTTTGATCTCGAAACCAATGATGGCAACTAGCCAGCCTGTCATGGTGGTACCAATGTTGGCGCCGTATATCACCCCAAGCGCCTGGTACAACGTTAGCAGGCCAGCGTTCACAAAACCGATAGTCGCAATGGTAACGGTGCTCGATGATTGTACAACTGAAGTAATGGCGATACCTGAGAGAATGCCGTTACGCGTCGTATGTGTCCATTTGGCGAGGAGATTGCGCAGCGTGCCTCCCGCTGCCAGTTTTAGCCCATCTGTAATCATCGACATAGCCAACATGAAGAGGCCTAACCCACCTATTAGCATGCCTGCGTGCAGAAGATATGATGTCATTGGTCGTTATAGAGGTAAGTTAATCAATACCCAGCTTTTTGAGTTTTCGCCATAGCGAGACGCGATCAATGCCGAGCTGTTTAGCTGCCTGAGTCTTGTTGCCATCACACATTTTTAACACCTGCAGGATATGCTCTGATTCCTGCTCCTTGAGTGTGGAAGGTGTTGCCGCCATTTCCGGTTTATAGACACGTATGGTCAATGCTCCCAGATTCTGGGGCAAATGTTCAATACTTAGCGTTTTATCCTGTGTTAGCGCAACCCCACGTTCAATAAAATTTGAAAGCTCACGAATATTACCCGGAAAATCATATTCAACCAGTCGTTGCATGGCGTCAGTCGTGATTTCATCGACATCTCGTTTCATTAACGCAGAAAACTTGCGTAAAAAATAATAGGCCAGTAACGGTATATCATCACGACGCTCACGCAGTGGCGGCAACGTCAGCGTGACCACATTTAAACGGAAGTACAGATCATTACGCATCCTGCCGTCATCAACAGCTGATTTGAGGTCACGATTACTGGCTGCGACAACGCGCACATCAATCGGTATCGGTATCGTGGCACCAACACGCATTAACTCACGCTCCTGTAACACACGTAATAATTTTACCTGCATCAGTAGTGGCATCTCGGCCACCTCATCAAGAAACAGCGTGCCACCCTCTGCAGCCTCAAACAAACCTATCTTGGTTGTATTCGCACCGGTAAAGGCACCTTTTTCATGACCAAACAGTTCACTCGCAGCAATCTCCTCATGCAAGGCACCGCAGTTAAACGCGACAAACGCCCCTTCTGCACGCAGACTATTCTGATGAATAAAACGCGCCATCAATTCTTTACCCGTGCCAGATTCACCATGGATGACAACACTACAGTCTGACTCTGCCACCTGACGTGCCGTTTCCAGCAGGCGTTGCATGCCTAAGTCTTGCGTGATGATCGAGGTATGATTTGATAATGTTTCTATTTGTTGTTTAAGTGAACTATTTTCACGTTTCATCTCACGAAGTTTCAGGGCACCACGCACCACTTCACGTGCTTCATCAAGACGGAATGGCTTCGATATATAATGATAGGCACCTGCTTTCATCGCATCGACAGCCGAATCTAGCGAGGCATGCCCGGTAATCATAATCACCGGCACATCGGGCATCGTTTCATGTACATGTGTTAAAACGCCCATACCATCAATACCCGGCATACGTAAGTCCGTTAACACCAGATCAAATTCGGTCTGCTGCATTTCAGCGAGCCCGGATTCACCATCACGGCACGCAGTGACTTCATAACCTTCTTTCTTAAACACATGCGTAAGATTTGACAAAGCAATGGCTTCATCATCAATAATCAATACATGGGGTGTTGCTTCATTCATACAGCCTCCTGCCGCCCTTCTGTTGCACAGACATCTGCCATGGGTAACCAGATATTAAAAAGCGTGCCGCCATCGGCCCGGTTCTCAACACTGATACAACCATCGTGCTCACTAATAATCTCTTCCACCAGATACAAACCAAGACCGGTGCCTTCACCGCCAGACTGCGTGGTAAAAAATGGATCAAACAACTTGCCAAGGTTTTCAGCAGGTATACCTGGGCCATCATCATAAACCTGATACAGCAATATTTTTTTCGCCTGACGCAACTCAGTCGGATCACCAACAACCGCATCGCGGTTTTCCGGGCGAGATTCTTTCCAGGTGGTTTCTCTACCCGTAATCCATAAATTTTTCGCGCCGGCATCATTGGCATTCTTGATCAAGTTAATGAACACCTGCTGCATGCGCTCAAAGTCAACCGGCACCATGCATTCACAAATATCTTCTATATGGAATAAAAACTCATGTATCTGGCGATGTATGAGCAGTACAGCAGACTGCACCAGTTCCGATGCCTTCATTAGGCGCATGTGATGTTTCGTCGTGCGCACACTATCGAGCAGACGCTTCACGATACGTCGCGCACGCTCGGTCTCGCCATCAATATGCGATAACCATTGCTTACGTAATTCTTCATCGGTTGCATCATCATCTTCCGTTAGTAATTGTACTGACGTCGATATATTTGATAAGGGATTATTCAGCTCATGCGCAACACCTGACACTAGCACACCCAGCGCCGCCGCCTTTTCATGCTGACGCACTTTATGCTGTTGACGATTGACCTCTTCCAGCATGGTATTGAAGTGGTGCACAAAAGATTGCAATTCTGTTTCGGAGTTATGCAACGCCAGACTGCGTTCCTTACCTTCAGCAACACGATCAAGTTGTTGCTCAAGATTACCTATCGGCCGCACCACATGGCGAACCAGATACACCGCACTAAAGAAGCCAATCACAATCACGGTGATTGCTGCCACCATCAAGGTCCAGGTCGCAAACTGTGTCGTATCCGCCTTGGCAACACGCTGACGGTCATACATTTCTTGTGTCAGCTCAGCCAGATCATGACCGATGTTACGGATGTCTAATTGCTGTTGTGAACGCTTTACTGCCGAGAGTGAAAGATAGCCATTAAACAGATTGCCATAGGCGATGAGTTTGTCATTGATGGTTTGCAGTTCCTGCTCTGAGGCAAACTCAGCAAAGATAGATTTACCCTGATTGAATTTATCTCTGACATCGACAAACTGACGCTGTAATCGATTCAGATCCTGCTGATTACTATAAAGGAACAGGTTTTTCTCATCGCTGCGGATTTTCTGGATAGAGACATACAGCTCGGTCACTACCTTGCCATCACCAATCTGCGTCTGCAGATAGTGCAGATCCGCAATGACCACGGCCACGAACACCAGCAGTGCTATTTTGGAGAACCCGAATGAGGTCAGGATTTTGCTACGTAGACTCGTCATTAGACATTTATCATTATTAAAGTGTCGCCGTAATGAGTAGTGTTACAATTTACAACACTGTAACACCTGTAACAGTCGAATTCGAGCATGTTGTTACACTATGCAACGCCAGATTAGGCTTAGAAATCGTAAAGCACTGTTTTTATTGGAATATTAATTCTGGCACGCTCCTTGCTATAACAGTGGTAATTGAAAATTTTAAATCTTTTAGTATTGGAGTCATCATGAAAAAGCTAACTAACACAATTAAACAAATGCTCAACGGTCTTGCTAGCGCAGATGCCGGTGAATATCTCACTTCACGTCAAAAAGACGGTGTACTTGGCGCATTACCTAACTGGATTGATAACAGCCGTTCGGGTATCGCCCTGAATGAAACAGCCAACACTAGCAAACGTCGCCGTGTCGCGCTGTATCTTGGCAGCGAATTGCCACAGGAAGTCATGAGCTATCTGCTCGAAACCTGTGTCAGCATGCAACACAATCTTATTGTACTGACCTTCCAGACTGAGAAAACAGCACGTAAGTTATTGAAACCATACATGCAAGAGCTGACCTCAGCGGGTATCAATATGCGCCTGGTGCAGTTACACGGCGAACCGATTCCTGCACTGAAGCGCTTCCTGAAAGGTCATGCAGAAGTCGCCTTCCTCGCCTGTAAAGATAACGGTTACCTTGGCAGAAAGTATTTCCAGGATAATGAAGGTAAAAACAACCTGCCAGTACCAGTTGTTGTTATCGAAACTGGCAAACAGGCAGTCGAAGCGGATACCGATGCCGCTGTTCAGAACGACGACAAAACACACGTAGCCTGATACAATACGCGCCCTCACGGGGCGCTTAGCGTCAGAATCTCTGAGGCACGCACACCTACGAAGGTCTGCGTGCCTTTGTTTATTTGTTTGATGGTTTACGTAAGCTCATGTTGTTAAAGAAATTATTTCCATTCTTGCGCTGGTTTCCACCCAGCCTGGTAAATCTCCGCGCAGATCTAATCGCCGGGATCTCGATTGCCATGATTCTGGTGCCACAAAGTATGGCGTATGCCTCACTTGCGGGCCTGCCCGTTGTCTATGGTTTATATGCCTCGTTCCTCCCTGTCATTGTGGCATCGATGTGGGGCGCCTCTCGATTTCTGCATACTGGCCCGGTGGCGATGTTATCGCTGATGTCAGCCGCTGCCATTGAACCACTTGCCAGTCGCGGCAGTGACGAATTCATTCAATACTCCCTATTATTAGCACTGCTGGTCGGGATATTGCGTCTGTTGCTAGGCCTGTTCAAGATGGGCGTACTTATAAACCTTGCCTCGCATCCTGTCATTGTTGGTTTTACCAATGCAGCAGCGCTGATTATCGGTCTGTCACTAGTAAACGGTTTTCTTGGCGTGCCAATGCCACGTTCGGACACCTTCCTCGTGGACTTACTCCAGGTATTTGAGCAGATAGCGCTATTACATGGCCCTACCTTGATGTTTGGTTTGCTAACACTGGTTGCGCTGTATGTCATGCGGGCAAAAGTACCTAAACTACCTGGCGTGTTGATTGTTGTTATTGTCAGCATTGTCATCAGTGCCGTAACAGGATTTGAAAAGACACGACTGGTTGACCCGCAACAAATTGCTGACGCAACAGCTCGAGCCGAGTTCATGAAAATGACCGAGAGCCAGGTCGCCATCAAGCAACTCAAGCAGCGTCGACAGGAGATCAACCTGACCCTGCAACAAATTGAGGCGCTTAGTGATGAGTCGTATCGTTTGCAAGCCGAGTTGCTGAAACTGGAAGGTGAAGAAAATAGTCTCAAGTTGAGTGTCTACCGTCAACGCATCAGTAATCACCAGATTGCGCTGCGCGCTGAAGAAAAAACGAATGGTGAGCTTGTCTATATGCCCACTAACGAAACCGGCCCTTTTACCACAGTCTGGCGCTGGGCAGGCTATAGCGACGGAAAAATAAAACTTTCTGCCGGTGGTGCGGTGGTTAGTAATATTCCTAGTGGCGTACCTGGTTTCACGGTACCACTACTGGACCTTGGCCTGATATCCGACCTGTTTGCGATTGCACTGATCATGGCCATGATTGGTTTTATGGAAGCCACCTCGATATCACGTGCACTTGCTGCCAAGACCCGTGAAAAACTTAACCCTAATCAGGAACTGATTGGTCAAGGCCTGGCTAACATTGTCGGTAGTTTTTTCCAGTCCTATGTTGTCAGTGGTTCCTTCTCACGTTCTGCAGTGGCAGCGCGTGTCGGTGCACGTACCGGTTTCTATGCAATCATCAGCGCCCTTGGTGTATTGCTGGTCATGTTGTTTCTAACAGACTATCTGTATCACTTACCCAAGGCCGTACTGGCAGCTATTGTCATGAGTGCCGTGTTCGGTTTGATTGACTTCAAAGCAATGATACATGCCTGGAAGGTGCGTCGCGCAGATGGCATTGTTGGTCTGGTGACGTTTATCACAACATTAATGATGGCGCCTAAACTGGCGAATGGCGTGCTTGTCGGTATCATACTTACTATTCTGTTTTTCCTTGCCGGCGTCATGAAGCCACGCAGTGAAGTACTGGGACGTAAGAGTAATGGTTCGCTTGCCGGTGCGATCAGTCATGACTTACCTCCCATTAGTGAAAATTATGTTGTCATGCGTTTTGACTCCTCACTCGTGTTTATCAACGCGGCACATCTCGAGCAGGCTGTGCTTAAATCACTGAGTGAATTCCCTGATGCAAAGGCCATCCTTGTTATTGGTCAGGGGATTAATGGCATCGATGCCACAGGTGAAGAAAAACTTCGCGCCCTGTCAAAAGATCTCAAAGCAGCAGATATTACGTTTATGATTGCCGGCCTGAAGAGACAGGTTATGGAAACCCTGGAAGACAGTGATTTAGAAGACGTTATTGGCAGTGAGAACATCTTCTCCAGTAAAGAACAGGCTCTCAGAGAACTCGAAAAACGTTTCCCGAATGTGCCTGTATAGAGTGTTGGTTGAACTTCATTTAGCTCACGTCATCTGACAAGATCATCTGCCGACATCCCTTTCAAAGTTATCTGACTCACTATTGCCTGTGTTATTTTAATAGCCATCACTGATGCGGAGTGACTTTCTCATAAACTGCATGTGTGTTGATTATTGCGAAAAATTCTTACATGATAAGCATTGCTTATCGGCAGCATAGTTCACATGACGTATTTAAAAGAAGGATTTTTTATGCAAGAGTTAACCACCACAAACGACCAGGAGCGCAAAGTCTCTGCAGCTGCGCATCTATCTACTTTACTGGGTTACTTGATCCCACTAGCAAATATCATCGCCCCGTTGATCATTATGCTAATGAAAAAGCAAGAGTCTGCCTATATAGGCTATCATGCACGTGAGGCGCTTAACTTTCAGATAAGCATTTTGTTTTATGTGCTTATCTGTATTCCATTTGTTTTTATTGGGATAGGTGTAATTATGCTTGTCGCCGTCGCTATATTTGATCTTATTATGGTTATCGTTGCGACGATTAAAGCCAACGATGGTGAGTCATATCGCTATCCCTACACCATCAGGCTGATTAAGTAGTAACCAGCCTGATGGTGTAGCGAAATAACTATTACTGCATCGCATCATCAAGCGCAGAAGATACGCTTGATATCGAGTTTGTCGCCTGATTGGCGTTCTCTAGACTCTTCTCTACCTGTGTGCGCCCTTGAGTCATTGATGAGACCGCCTTGTCAGTCACAGTCTGCACATTCTCAATCATGCTTTCGATTTCTTCCGTAGACTGACGTGTACGACTTGCCAGTGTGCGCACTTCATCCGCAACCACTGCGAACCCACGTCCCTGTTCGCCTGCACGAGCAGCCTCGATAGCAGCGTTGAGTGCCAATAGATTTGTCTGCTCAGCAATACCACGAATCACATCCACAACCTGACCTATCTCAACGCTATGTTCCTTGAGCTTATCAATAACGCCTGCGGCAGTATCAATATCTGTTTCCAGAGACTGAATTGAAGACATCGTACCATTTAACTCACCACTGGCCTTATCTAATCTATTACGAACAGGCTGGAGGCTTTCATCAAGCTGTGCATGGCTGTTTTCAATTTCATGATGCAGTTCGTTATTCTGATCCTGCAAACGTTGTATTTCCTGTAATGCTGCTTCATTTTCATCAGACGCATAATCAGGCTGGCTATGTTGCTGGTGATTCACATCAGATTGCTCAGCAAGTTCCTCGCGTAGGTTTGCAATCTTACCCGCCACTGACTGAACATATTGCGCAAATTCAGCATCATCAAGATTCGATGTAGATGGTACATCGTCATTCTCAAGTGCCGCGACAGTTACTTTGGCCTCTTGCCAGTGTTGCTCAACCTGTTGCTTGGAAGCAGTTATGCGCTTCACACGCCACAACACGACACAGGCTGACAGCAATGCAAGCGCGACAAGTAGATATTCACGATATGACCATGCGCCTGCCGTTTCAACAGGCGGCGCCACAACAAGTGTGCTTAATGTTGACTGAATGTTTGCTGACAGTGATTTTAGCGTATCTGTCTCTGTTACCGCGGTAGCATACAGATTTCGAGGTTGTTTACTTTTCTTAATAATCGCATCGATAGTACTATTAATATCTGACGAAGCAGATTTCAGTGTATCTATCTGTGACTGGTAATCTGCCGCAGCAGTGATGCTGTTCAATTTACCAATCTCATCAGACAATGTTGAAACTGAGTTTTTCAATTGCTCATTCTGTGCATTATCACCCGCTTGCGCAATAAGTAGCTCATCAAACTGAGATAGTTGCAACTTGATAGCATAGGCAGCTGTCAGCAAATCCCACTGGTTGCGGACCGCATCTGGAATAACTTCAACCTCTACTGTTTCCTTGACAATCTTTTCGATTATCTGTGGTGCAGGGACTGGCGCAGGAATCGGTTCAGGTTGCGCAGTATTTTCTACCTCTGTTACAGGCACCGTAACGACAGTACTCTCAGTAACATCCCAGTCCGGATCCTTGGCCTTAACTGCTTCCGCATTGTTTGCTTCGCTCTCAACGGCCTGTACAGGTTTTTCAGTAATATTTTCCTGCGGTGCCGTTTCACTGACTGGTGCTGTTTCTGTGTTAACAGGTTTTTCCTCAGTAGTTACTGGCGCAGTCGTTACAGGAGTATTTATTTCGGTAACAACTGTTTCAACACTCTGTATCTGTGTGTCTTCTGCTGTATTCGGCGCTTCACTCTGACGACCCTCGGCGACAGGCTCACCTGCACCCTCAGCCTCTTTAACCGCGGTGTCAGGCTGACTGTCTGTTTGTGTCTCGATTGCAGCGGGCTCACTGACGACTTCTTTTGTCTGGCTTGCCTGTTCTGCTGCTGCCTCAACATTAGCTTTCTCATCAGTTGCAACAGCTTTCACTTTTTCAGATTCACTTTCAACAACTGTCTCAGCTGCCACCTCAGCTTGTGTTGTTTCAACTACAGCATCTTTTGTAGCAGTATCTTCTTTGACTTCAACAACGGGTGTAACACTTTCTGCTGCAGCTGTTGCTTCAGTCGCTGTCTCAGCGACAGGTTCAGCAACCTGTGTATCGTTTGTAACTTGTACAGGCTCCTCTAGCTTTTGTTCTGTGTCAGCAGGCTTCGTGGTTACTTCTGAATTATCTACCACAGCCCGTGGTTCAGATTGCTTACTTTCTTGTGGCGCAACAGACGCATTCGCTTCAACAGTTTCAGCTGGACCAGCTGCAGTAGCGGGCATCGCGTTAATCAGTAGCGCCAGTCGATAGCCTTTCTCAAGTTGAGATAAGGCCTGCTCTGCCTGTTTAACGTTATCTATGTTCTGTTTGATATTTTTCTGTATCGCATCGATAAGTTGATCGACACCTGTCTGTAATGAGCGTCGTTGTTCAATAAGCTGTAAATGGCTTTTATCGGCGGGCTTTTCAGCAGGGATACTGAGTATGGTTTTGTTTAAAAAAGCCTGATAAGCAGACAATTGTGCACTGATGTCCGCAATTGCAATCTTGTTAACATCTGCCGTATAGACACGCTGAATCTGTTGCATATCGACTTGCAGGCTTTCAACAGAGGTGTTGAGCGTTGCGGCGAGTTCTTTCTGTGGAGCGTAATAATACTGTAGCGCCTGCAGTGTTGTCTGAACGATATGCTTGTCAAATGCTTTACTAGAATCCGGTGATACTTGAGACGAGGTTTCTACTTGTGGCCCTTGCGATAACAGGCCTATCAATACAGTTAGTGTTGCCAGCGCTGTGCTGATGATTAGAAACTCACGATTTACTAGCCATTTCATTGAAACGATACTCCCAGGACGTAGCCGCTTATTTATGTAGGGATACAATTGAATGTATGCCTTTAAATAGCGGTTATTTGGGCCGTATCTTTAGTAAAAATCGATAAATAATTAACCACACCTCATAAGACGTAACTCTTTTAATATATTGATATTAATATCTATTTTACTCAGAAAATAAGAAAGGGGCATCTTTTCGGATGCCCCTTTCTACGCTGCCTATAAAAAATCAGATTATTTCATTATAAATACTGTTGTATTTCTTCAAATGATGAAACAACTGGACGCTGAGAATCAATGTATCGAGGCATATTCCATAGGGCAGATTCTGCATCCTGCTGTGAAGCAAAATTGCCATAGACTAGAAAATAACGTAGCCCATACTGCGTTTGTGCTGGAAAAAATGCCAGTTCGTTACTGAAATAATGACCGTAACGCTGCACAAGTTCATAAAGTGATTTCTTATCAGTACTTGATGCAATTCGAATCGCATAATTTTCGCTAGACTGTTTTGCCAACCAGGTGGGGCCATGTAGGGTACTGTCCTTGCCAAATTCAGTAGATGGCATAGCATAGGTCAGTCGACCATCCAGGCTACTAACTTTATCGTCAACGGTCTGCAGTTCATCGTCCAGGTTTGCCAGCCTGCTATCCAGCTTTTCTGTCAGTTCGACAATTTCAGTACGTGCGTACTGGTGTTGGTCATTCAGACTCGTCATGATTTGATCAACAACCTCAACACGCTGTGCAGCAACATCAGTCGTTTCCATATCAACCGAATGCTGATAGGCAAACAAACCCGCCGCGATCAGAAGCAGAAGTACTATCGCCGACGTGAGCCCTTTAACATGTCGCTTAGTAACGCGAGCCAGGCTATGCAAACGCAGATCAGTGATCGCCAGATTTTCAGCCAGCCCGCGAATCATGCCATCATGCTCATCACTGGTGGCACTTAGTTCAGCGATTGCATCTGAAATAGCTGCGTTATGTGTATCAAGACGAATGATTGATGCATGCAATAACGCCACATTATGAACAAGTTCATCAGAAGCTTCTTCAAGAATATCTGTGCGGCGTGCAATCGCCTCATCAACAGCCTGTAGCTGCAGAATACGCGCCTTACTTTCTATAATCGAACGATTTGCATCATCCAGACCCAGAGCTAGTTCATCATCGCGCTGTTGCGTTGTATCAGCAAGAATCTCAATATCGGCAACCAGTTTCTCACCTAATTGAGTTAACGCTTCAGTATTCTTCTGTATGCTATCTGTCAGACGTAACGTTGTACTTTTTGCATTTTCTGCCAGTTGATTTACGCGATCGACCAGATGTTCATGATTCTCAGAAAGCTTGAATACTTCAGACTCAGCCTGTTCAGCGATATCTTTGATTTCGCCACTCAAGGACTTAACTTCTTCATCAATCGATACAGACATGCTTGAAAGGTTTCGGTAAACAATATCAAGCTCGCCGAGTTGTTTGTAGGTATCGGAGACACGTGATGTCAGGTCTGTATTCTCATTACTCAGATGTTTGAAACCAATCTCAACCTGAGTATTGATGTCATCGAGCTTACCCTGTAATGAAGACAAGCTACCTTCCAGAGAATCGATCTTATGATTAATATCACGCGCGCGGTTTGCTGTATTTGATTTTTCATTCAATGACACAAGAATATCGTCACTAGATATATAGCGTTTTTCACTACTCTGATTACTCATCATCATGCTCCATGTGTGGGATACACATAAAAATTAGGATTACTGCGTTATAAGTTACTATATATTAGCATATGATAATATTCTTTCATAGCTTAATTTTAAGAATTTTTTCTATATTTCACAGAATGTTAGATAACAACAGAGCAGATACAGTGGCTGAAAACTAGCGATTTTTACTGAAGCGTTTGCCCAGACGAATGAAGGGTTCCTCTATAGAAAAATAAGTAACTGTACAGATTAACACCATGGCTAGCGTACTGATGATGAAACCAGCTATACCTGAAAGGCCTATATAATTAGAATATTGCACTACAGGCATATGAAGAAGATACCAGCTATACCCTACTACCCCCATAAAGATGAGCGGTCTAAAACAGAAAACCAGTTTGAGATACTGATTACCCATAAAGGCAGAATACAGTGCAGCGCCAAATGCGAGTGCATACATAAACGATAAAAATCTAACAAAGTAAAATGGCTGCTCAAAAAACAGAAATTGACTGGAGACAAAGGCAAGTGTAGCAAAGATAGTTGTAATAAATACTGAGAATATAAGAACATCTAGTATGCGCTTATTAGCAAGATAATATGCTTTTATAACAATATTATTTGTCAGCATCCCAAAGATAAGGCCTATTATAAACACATCAAAATACTGCGAATGCTTTTTAATCTCAGCAATCATCAATGATGGCAGCTGAATGATATTGGCAATGATTAAAAAGTGATAGAAACCGTATGCAAGCGCAAGAGAAATGATGATTGCATATCGCCACGCCTGCTGTTTCAGCAGAAAAAGGGCAATCAAAGGCAGAATCAGATAAAACATAAACTCGGCAGGGATCGTCCAGAAAATCCCATCCCCTTTTAGAAATAGTAAATGTTGTAAATATCCTGTAAACCCATCGTAAAGATGTAAATATCGGTCATGTAACTGGCCTGTCTGTATTTGATAAATATAAACACCCGTCACCACCAGATAATACAGCGGCGCAATCCTGAGAAAGCGACGTATAAGATAGGCGGATACACTGAATGAACGTGCTTTATTAAAAGGCATGGATAATAAAAATCCACTTAGCACGAAAAAGAACATCACCCCCACATGCCCAATACCGTGAAAAGAGAGCCAGTCTGCCATTCCCTGACCTCGTCCTGATGTATGACTCAACCAGACAAATAAAACTGCAATGCCGCGTGCGCCATCAAAGTAGGCAGTAGGATGATTTTTATGAAGTCCGAGCATATGACAGGCAGGCTTTGTTTATTGTTATGTTATGCAGTGTAGCCTGCTTTTATCTGTGTAGTGTAAAACCTGCAATAAAAAGCCCCCTAATGGGGGCTCATGTTTTTAATGGCGGACGCCCTGACGCCAAAGGCGTAGGGTGCTCACCATGAACACGCAGTTTTCTGTGAGAAGAGGGATCCTCGCTGGAGATGATAAGACAATGCTCGGGATTATTCGGCCTGCGGCCTCACCCTTCGGGCCGCCGTCGCTGCGCTTCGGCGTTCTGCGCAGCTTCGCTGCTTGTCGAACCAGCCTTATATAACTATCTCGGGTTCGAATCATCGCCTATAAAAACAAAAAGCCCCCTAATGGGGGCTTATGTTTTTATAGGCGGACGCCCTGACGCCAAAGGCGTAGGGTGCTCACCATGAACACGCAGTGTTCTGTGAGAAGAGGGAACCTCGCTCGAAGCTTAAAAAAATGGGCTCATATAGAGCCCATTCATATTAATGGCGGAGAGCGAGGGATTCGAACCCTCGATAGGGGTAAACCTATACACCCTTAGCAGGGGTGCGCCTTCAGCCACTCGGCCAGCTCTCCAATTATATTTTCAATGTAGAGTCTGTGAGGTACTACCCCACAATTGTCTTCCTGACATTATCATTCTTTTTGAATATATCTGAACCAGATCTCACTGAATTCCGAGCGCAGAATAATACATGATGCCTGCTGTGAGGGCCAGTCTGGAATGAAAAAAGCGCATCATTTATTCCGGGATTTCCCAGCTAAATGATACGCTTATTTAAGGTGTGTTCAGAAGTATTAATCTTGCTACTTCTAAGAACAAAGTCTAGTCGACGAGGGTTTCTGCTCCGTTTGTTCCGACTTCCTTTTCCTTCTGAATACGTTCGTAAATTTCTTCGCGGTGCACACTTACATCTTTCGGGGCATTCACGCCAATACGAACCTGGTTACCTTTTACACCAAGAACAGTGACGGTTACTTCATCACCAATCATCAGTGTTTCACCTACGCGTCGTGTCAAAATTAACATGTCAGTCTCCTACTAAGCGACGATTCCTATTAACAGAGGTGTGTAGGTAATTGCATCCTACGTAGTCTTTATCGTCCAACACGAATAAAACTATACAGCCCCAAATGTAATTATATTCAATAACTTACCAAATTATAGCGGTATTTGCCTGGATCGCCATCAAATTATGTGCATAACCTTACCATAAAAAAATGGAAAAAAGTGTAAATTATGCGGTTTCATCCAGGTCAAAAGCAGTGTGTAAAGCACGTGCGCCAAGCTCCAGATATTTCTCATCCACTACCACTGAAATCTTGATTTCGGAGGTCGAAATCATCTGGATATTGATGCCTTCTGAGGCAAGCGTTTGGAACATCAGGCTAGCAACACCCGCATGTGAGCGCATACCCACACCAACTAGCGATAATTTTACGATTTTACTATCACCACTGACCTCACGTGCACCCATTTCCTCGGCCTTCTTTTTGAGGATTTCCATCGCTGCATCATAGTCGTTACGATGCACGGTGAAGGTGAAATCGGTGCTCGCATCTTCGGCAACGTTCTGCACAATCATGTCTACTTCGATGTTTGCTTCAGCAACCGAGGAGAGAATCTTTGACGCAACGCCAGGCTGATCTGGCACGCCTAGCAGGGTCAGTTTGGCCTCATCTCGATTGAATGCAATACCGGAAATTATCGGTTGTTCCATACAGTCTTCCTCACTACAGATTAACGTGCCACCACCCTCTTGAAACGATGATAATACTCGTAATGGCACCTTGTATTTGCTGGCAAATTCGACAGAGCGAATTTGCAGGACTTTTGAGCCGAGACTCGCCATCTCGAGCATTTCTTCATAGGTAATGCGATCCAGACGGCGTGCCGAATCGACCACGCGAGGGTCGGTGGTATAGACGCCATCAACATCAGTATAAATCTGGCATTCATCGGCCTGTAGCGCCGCAGCCATGGCCACCGCTGTGGTATCAGAGCCCCCGCGTCCAAGTGTGGTGATATTGCCGTTTTCATCGACCCCCTGAAATCCAGCGACCACGACCACATGCCCCGCGTCGAGATCATCCTTTACGCGGTGCCCATCAATATCAAGGATACGTGCCTTACTATGGGCATCATCAGTCAGGATACGCACCTGCCCACCTGTGTAGGAGCGAGCCGAGCAACCCATGGCTTCCAGCGTCATGCTTAACAGGGCAATTGTCACTTGCTCACCGGTAGACACCAGCACATCCATTTCACGCACAGGCGGTCTATCAGTAATCTCGTTGGCCATGCCAATCAGGCGATTGGTTTCACCACTCATTGCTGAGACAACCACAACCATCTGGTCGCCAGCGTCATGCGCGGCCTTGACCTTGCGCGCAACATTCGCAATGCGCTCGAGGTCACCGACAGAGGTGCCACCATATTTTTGAACGATAAGTGCCATAAATTTCTTACAAAGTGCTACAAAAGGCGGTGATTAAACACGAAAATGACTGAAATAGAAAGCCCCCGAAATGGGTAGGTTTTGGCTTAACCTGACTAAGATGATAGCTGCTCTCGCACCCAGTCAGTTACCGATGTAAGCGCCGCATCCAGACCTTCCGGGTTTTTACCGCCCGCCTGCGCCATATCAGGGCGACCACCGCCTTTGCCACCGACCTGTTGAGCAACCATATTCACGAGCTCACCCGCTTTTATGCGATCCGTGGCGTCCTTGGTCACGCCGGCAACAAGATTGACGTTACCTTTGTTCACTGCTGACAACACTAACGCAGCAGTGCCGAGTTTGTTCTTTAACTGATCCAGGGTACTACGCAGTGTTTTGACATCTGCGCCATCCAGTTTCGCAGCGAGCACCTTAATGCCATCGATCTCGGTGGCTTGTGAAGCCAGGTCATCACCGGCTGAGCTGGCCAGCTTGCCTTTTAATTGTTCAAGTTCTTTTTCAAGTGTGCGCGTACGTTGCAGCAACTGCTCGACTTTTGTATCGACATCATCACGCCCGGTTTTCAACAGACTTGCGACGCTTGTCATGCTCGACTCTGTGGCATCAACCCATTGTAAAGCACCCTCACCGGTTACCGCCTCAATACGGCGAACACCGGCAGCAATACCGGTTTCACTGACGATTTTAAAAAGACCAATATCACCGGTACGTTTAACATGCGTACCACCACATAGCTCGACCGAAAACTCACCCATGCTTAGCACACGCACATCATCAGCATACTTTTCACCGAACAATGCCATCGCACCCGAGTTCTTCGCATCATCGAGCGACATAATATTGGTATCGACATCATGATTAATACGAATGTGTTCATTCACAAGATGCTCGATCTGATGTAACTGCTCTGAAGTCACTGGTTCAAAATGTGCAAAGTCAAAACGCAAACGCTCGGCATTCACTAAAGAACCTTTTTGTTGCACATGATCACCCAGCACTTCACGCAAGGCCGCGTGCATTAAATGGGTCGCCGAATGGTTCAGCGCGGTACGCTGACGATCGGTTTCATCAATCTGTGTTGATACCGATTGCCCTACTTTTAGTTCGCCACTATTCAGCTCACCGATATGGGCAAAATGATCGCCCTGCTTTTGGGTGTCCTGCACCGTGAACTGAGTGTTCTCAGAAACCAGAATACCGTGGTCACCGGCCTGGCCACCGGATTCTGCATAAAACGGTGTGCGGTCCAGAAACACCATGCCATGTTGACCTGCTGAAATACTATCCGCTGTCTTGCCATCTATATATATGGCAACCACCTTGCCGTCATCTTGTCGATGATCGTAACCACTAAAATCAGTACAGCCATCAAGGTCAAGCTGCTCAATCTTTTCCATCGTAAAACTGCTGGCAGCCCGTGCGCGCTCGCGCTGTGCCTGCATTTCTTTTTCGAAACCTTGCTGATCTACTTTCAGGTTATGTTCGCGGGCAACATCTGCGGTGAGATCAATGGGGAAACCATAGGTGTCGTAGAGTAGAAACACCGTTTCGCCCGGAATGACATCATCTTTAAGATCGGCAATTGCAGCCTCAAGGATCTTCATGCCATTCTCAAGCGTTTCAGCAAAACGCTCTTCTTCGGTTTTTAGAACGCGTTCGACCTGCTCTTGTGCCTTTAGCAACTCGGGATACGCCTCACCCATTTCACTTGCGAGTGACGCAACCAGTTTATAAAAGAACGGTTCCGTCGTACCGAGTTTGTAACCATGACGAATCGCGCGGCGAATAATGCGACGCAACACATAACCACGCCCTTCATTCGATGGCACCACACCATCAACAACGAGAAAACTACAGGCACGAATATGATCAGCAATGACACGTAGAGATGAATGTGACAGATCATTCGTTGACGTTAATTTCGCGACATCGGCAATGATGTTTTTAAACAGATCAATGTCGTAATTGTTATGCACGTTTTGCAACACCGCGGCGAGGCGCTCGAGCCCCATACCCGTATCAACAGACGGCGCTGGCAGTGGCGTCATCGTGCCTGACTCATCACGGTCATATTGCATGAAGACGAGATTCCAGATCTCGATATAGCGATCGCCATCTTCTTCAGGTGTGCCAGGAGGGCCGCCAGGAATATCATCGCCGTGGTCAAAAAAGATTTCCGTACACGGACCGCACGGGCCAGTATTGCCCATGGACCAGAAGTTATCGCTTTCGTAGCGCTTGCCACCCTTCTTGTCACCGATGCGCGTAAAACGCTCCGGGTCGACCTTGAGCTCTTTCAGCCAGATATCAGCGGCTTCGTCATCGTCTGCATAGACGGTAACCCAGAGCTTGTCCGCAGGCAGTTTGACGACCTCGGTGAGAAATTCCCAGGCAAAGTTAATGGCATCACGCTTGAAGTAATCACCAAAACTGAAATTACCGAGCATTTCAAAAAAGGTGTGATGACGTGCGGTATAGCCAACATTCTCGAGGTCATTGTGCTTGCCACCGGCGCGCACGCAGCGCTGCACAGAAGTGGCGCGTGAATAGCCGCGCTTATCCTGTCCAAGGAACACGTCCTTGAACTGCACCATGCCAGCATTGGTAAACAACAACGTCGGATCGTTGGCCGGCACTAACGGGCTAGTGCTGACGACCTCATGTCCCTTGTCATTGAAATATGCCAAAAATGCCTTACGAATCTCGGCAGTACTGTTCATGGTTACTACACTACTCTATTTTCGAAAGGCCGTATTATATATTAAAAGAATGTATTAGGGGACAGAGCTAAAGGTCTGTCCCCACACTATTTAATTAATCCCATTCATTACCCTGTAGCGCGGACTGGATTTGCGCCTGGGTAAAGCCTCGATATTGCAGGAATCGCGCCTGACGCGCACGCTCTTTGAAATCATCCGGTAATTGCTGGGTAAATTTCTTTTCTCGCACTGCCAAGACATGCTCGCGCCAGTCACTATCACGCTCATCAAGATACTCGGCGATGAGATCTTCCTGCACGCCTTTTTCGCCAAGCTCCTGGCGAATGCGAACCGGGCCATAGCCACGTTCTCGCCGATAACGGATATAGGCCTCAGTAAAACGGCCATCGTCCAGCAGATGCTCTTTTTGCAAACGGATAATCGCGGGGTCAATCAACTCAGGCGGATGACCTTTGCTCTTCAGCTTACGGCGCAACTCCTGCGCACTGTGTTCACGACGTGCCAGCAGGTTCATCGCTGCCAGCCGAACGCTGGCAGCGGTATGTTCTGCCTCAGGCTTCTGCGGTGTCCTGAAGCTCATCGTCATCACCGTCTTCTTTGGCTACTGGTTGATTAGTCAGTAATTTACCGCGTAATGCCGTTTCAATTCCTTCAGAAATATCGGGATTTTCGAGTAGGAAGTTACGCACATTCTCCTTACCCTGGCCGATTTTTTCACCATTGTAGCTATACCAGGCACCCGCCTTATCGATCAGGCCTTCTTTGACACCGATATCAATCACCTCACCCATACGCGAAATACCTTCACCATAGAGGATATCGAACTCAACCTGTTTGAATGGCGGCGCCACCTTGTTCTTGACGACCTTCACACGTGTCTCGTTACCGACCACTTCATCACCACGCTTAATCGCACCAATGCGACGAATATCAAGGCGTACAGAGGAGTAAAACTTCAGCGCATTACCACCCGTAGTCGTTTCAGGGTTACCGAACATGACGCCGATCTTCATACGAATCTGGTTAATAAATATCACCAATGTATTAGAGCGTTTGATGTTACCGGTCAATTTACGCAGTGCCTGTGACATCAGACGTGCCTGCAGGCCAACATGATGGTCACCCATATCGCCTTCAATTTCGGCCTTCGGTGTCAGAGCCGCGACCGAGTCGACCACGACAACATCGACGGCACTGGAGCGCACCAGCATATCGGTAATCTCGAGCGCCTGCTCACCGGTATCCGGCTGCGACACCAGTAGATCATCAACATTGACTCCCAGCTTATCGGCATACACAGGGTCCAGGGCATGCTCAGCATCAACGAATGCGGCGGTGCCACCAAGCTTTTGAGCCTCAGCAACCACCTGCAAAGACAGCGTTGTTTTACCTGATGATTCCGGCCCATAGATTTCAACAATTCGACCACGTGGCAGACCACCGATACCAAGCGCGACATCCAGCCCTAATGAACCTGTCGAAATCGCGCCTATATCACGCACGACCCCGGCATCGCCCATGCGCATGACCGAACCTTTACCAAACTGTTTCTCGATTTGAGAAAGTGCTGCAGAAAGTGCCTTTTGTTTTTGATCAGCTGCCATCGTAGTGTCCTCAATGTTGTTATTAGTCATGTTTTCTTACTGATGGTGATACTGTAGTTAATACTTTTTCTTATGTCAATACTTTTTATCACATATCTATTTTTTATTAAGTAGTAATTTTTATTGCGATGCTGTGAAAAAAAATCTATCATTATCAGTCTGATAGAAAACTCATGAATTTGAATGGCGAAATTAGCAACAGATTTGAAATGGTGGACCCGGCAACGATTTCAATATATCGAGGTCATGGCCTACTACACGGGTGTCATTAGCCGCAGTGATCTGGCCGAAACCTTTGGTCTGTCGAATCCGGCCGCGACCAAAGACCTGAAGCTATATAGTGATATGGCGCCGGATAACCTTATCTATAAGCACGCCGTATTCGGATTTGTGCCGACGGCTACATTCACCCCGATTTTCGCTGATCTGAACCCCGCAACGGTGTTGCCCATCATTGCCGATAACCTGACAGTTATTGGTAGTCCAGTAGAAGGTGCCGAAATTTATGGCATCACGGCAGAGCGGCTGCCCCTGCCTGCGCGCCTGCCTGATTGTGAACTACTCGCCGGTATCACGCGCGCGATAAAAGGCCATCGCCAGGTACGTGTTTCTTATCAGTCGCTCAGTGATCGCGATAGCAGCGAAGAGCGTATTATCGAACCGCATTCGTTAATGAATAACGGGCTGCGCTGGCATGTGCGTGCCTATAACAATGACACCTATGACTTTCGTGATTTTGTACTGTCACGCTTTACCGCAGTTGAACTGCTTGATGACAATGCTGAGTCGAACCAGATGTACGATGATGACTGGGTGGAACACGTCACGATAAAACTGACACCCCACCCCGGGCTGGATGATAAAAAACGCAAGGCGCTGATGCTGGACTATGCCGCAGAAGATGATGTCACTGAAATTACCGTGCGTCGCGCATTGATTGGATACTTATTACAACGTCTTGGCGTTGATACAACAGCTGATCATTCCCTCAACCCGAATGCCTATCAATTGGTGGTCGTGAATCGTGACGAGATAGAAGCCTTTGCCAGCTGGGCCTTCTTATAGCGGTTCAGGATAAACCTGTCGTTCACCCCAAGCTTTCCGCACTAACCTATAGAGTTTACGGACTTTTTCAGCTCTAATTTGCATTTGTAGCACAGCTGCTACTCTTGACAGGCACCTTTGTAATTTATGCGAGCTTCCAGCTGGCTATTTCGCTATAAACTACGCCACTCGGTTCCGTCACTGACTCGACCAATGAAAATGCATTCACTTGCCATTCAAGCGATGCACTCAATTCCATCTTAGTACCTGTCTTCACTTTTCTTGCCAAGGTGATATGCGGATGGTAAGGACGATTCTCAATCTTTATTCCACAGCGCTGCGCTCCCTTGCGTAATGCATGCTCTAACTGCTGTAGTTTTTTCGGCACCTGATGGCATCCCGCCCACATTAGGCGTTGACGTGGCCATACATCGATATGATCGATATGAAGACTAAAAGGATCAAGCTGAATAGTTTGTGCAAGCGCATTAAGTTTGGGAACGAGATTATTTGGCACCATGCCGAGGAATAATAAGGTCATATGTAAATTTTCTTGAATAACAGGACGTGCTTCTGCTGACTCATATTGCTGTTGAGCCTTTTGAAGCTCTGCGCGAATAAATGCATCGGGACATAGCGCAAAAAATAATCGCTTGTGATCATCCATACAAAATCAAAAATGCTCGAGCAAATAATTTAAGCTATGTGTCACGGCCTGACGTCGCACTGCGTCACGATCACCTGCAAATACTTTCGTTTCAGTCACAGTATCAGAATCAGTTGTACCCCAGGCAAAACATACCATGCCAACAGGTTTGGTTGCAGTTGCTCCTCCCGGACCTGCGATACCACTAATAGCTAACGCAATATTTGCATTCGATCGTTCAAGCCCACCACTGACCAGTTCAGCAACAACTTCTTCGCTGACTTCGCCATGCTGTTTAATGATTTCCTGGCTCACACCTAACATGTCATGTTTAGCATCAGCGTTATAAACGACATAGCCGCGATCAAGTACATTTGAACTACCCGATATATCAGTAAGACACTTGCTCACCCAACCACCGGAACAGGACTCAATGGTAACAATCTGCTTACCCGAGGCTTGAAAATGATGTATGACCTGCTCGGCCAGTTTATAGAGTTCGTCGTCCATACTTTTTTCGATCAATTCGATTTGGGTATCTAGTTTTCGTTTACTAAATCTTGTCAGGAAATTTTACACTTAAAAATAATAAAAATATCTTTTTTTATAAGGAGTTACACCGGCTTGTTTAATTATTAAGCGTTATTGTTGTGTACATTTGTCAGGATATTTAACAACAGTGATTAACAAAGATTCATCACCCATATCTAAGGCATTGTTTTTGCTTGTAATATTTATTCTGGCCTGTGATTTGCATTAATTATAATAATAACAATCATAATACACATTTATAAGGAGATAAATGCAATGAATACTCCACGATGGATTCAAAGCACCCTTTCTATTTTAGTTTTTAGCAGCACATTATTTTTCTCGTTACCTACCCAGGCTACGATTATGGATAGTACAAATAGTGCTATCTCGTTTAATGGTGGCTTTGGAGGTAGTTTTGGCGGAGGCTCAAACCGCTTCACTTTCAGGAGTGGTTTTAGTAATTCCAGAACACGCCCCCTAGGCACTGCCTTTAGGCCCTCTAGTGGAGGCTTAAGTTCTTTTAGACCTCTAACTAACAACACTTTTAGATTCGGTACGACACCAAGATTTAGATTACAGCGCGTCACTATTAGCAACATCTTCGTGTCATTCGACAATAATATTACATCAGGTTTAACAGGTAGCTTTGGACTGGATCGATTTTCTAACGATGGGGCATCAGCATTTCGACTTGGAACACTTGATAACTTCACCTTCTTTCGTCCACTCAGAGATATTGATGGCATCGATCCATTTGTACCCTTTGACCCGAATAACTCTATCACTTTAGGTGATTTCGTGTTGTTTGATGACCTTTCTCTCTCAGGTGAGTTCGGTTTTGAAAACATTACGCTAATGAGCGGTCTTGGTATTGATGATATCGGTAATGTTGTCGATACAAGCGGCACGCTTACCTATGATATCGATTTTGTTGTCGCTGTTCCTGAACCCACTACGCTGCTATTAATGAGTCTAGGACTACTGGGGTTTGGTTTTACTCGTAGGAAGAGGCACTAAATTAGTATTAATAAACTCAACTTAAGCCCCGCTACGCGGGGCTTTTTTTCGCCATGTGGTATGCCTCATCTGCTATTCAATTAGCAGCTAAAAGAACTAAGTGACTATTCTCGCTAAGGTATTTTTTATACACTCTACTATATGCCAAGTCGTCGCTCAGAACCCCAGCAACACACTCCAATGATGCGGCAATACCTACGCATTAAGGCCGAAAATCCCGATATTCTGCTTTTCTACCGTATGGGTGATTTTTATGAACTGTTCTATGACGATGCAGAAAAAGCCTCTAAATTACTCGATATCACGCTGACCGCACGCGGCGCTTCAAATGGCCAACCTATTCCAATGGCTGGCGTGCCCTACCATGCTGTCGAATCCTATCTTGCGAAGCTGGTCAAGCTTGGTGAACGCGTTGCTATCTGTGAACAGGTCGGTGATCCCTCCACATCAAAAGGCCCGGTAGATAGAGAAATTGTCAGGATAGTCACACCCGGCACCTTAACTGACGAAGCACTGCTGAGTGATCGCCATGACAACCTGTTAGTATCGATTCACACTAAGGACAACACGTTTGGTATTGCCTGTCTGGATATCAGTAGTGGACGCTTAAGCCTCACTGATGCAATTGACGAAACCTTACTGGCCGCCGAGCTGCAACGCCTCAATGCTGATGAGATTCTTATTGATGCCAACAACCCTATGCTCGGCCAGCTCGAGCAGAATGATCTGAGCATCGCTAGCAACTGGATAAATGATCTCGGTGTCGCCACCCGGCATCTTTGTGATCAATTTGGTACCCATGACCTGCATGGCTTTGGCTGTGAACATCACCACCATGGTATTATGGCTGCCGCCAACTTATTACAGTATGCAGCGCATACACAACGTCAGGCATTGCAACATATTGCAACGATTCACATAGAACAACCTGATGACAGTCTGATGATGGATGCCGCGACACGTCGCAATCTTGAACTAACTCAGAATTTAAATGGCGACGATACGCACACATTGAGCACTGTCATTGATCGTTGCAGCACTGTTATGGGTAGTCGCATGCTAAAACGCTGGCTCCACCGACCACTACGTGACCACACTATCCTGCAGCAAAGATACGATGGAGTTGCCACACTTAGCGAAAAAGACCGTTATCTGTCCCTGTCTTCATTACTCAGCAACATCGCTGATATGCAACGCATCCTGTCACGCGTGGCATTAAAATCAGCTCGTCCTCGTGATCTGTCTGCCCTGCGCAACTCACTGAATGTCATTCCGGATTTATTAGGTGTACTCAATACGCTCGAAAGCGATTATCTTGATTCACTACGTACACATATACGTCCACATAACGAGATTTCTACCGAACTTGAGCGTGCACTGATTGAATCGCCCCCCGTATTAATACGGGATGGTGGCATGATCGCCGATGGTTATGATGATGAGCTCGACGATCTACGTCGTGCCGGCGAGGATGCTGATCAGTATCTGCTTGACCTGGAAACACGCGAACGTGAACGTACTGGTTTGCATACCTTAAAAGTTAGTTATAACAAAGTACATGGATTCTATATAGAAGTTAGTCGTAATCAGGCTGAACAGATGCCGGACGAGTATATTCGACGCCAGACATTAAAAAATGTCGAACGATTTACTCTCCCGGAACTCAAGGAATATGAAGATACGATTCTCAGCAGTCGTGAACGTGCACTAGCCAGAGAGAAGCTACTCTACGATCGACTCCTCGATCACATCAATGCTGAGTTAAACGAATTACAACAGACCGCCAGCAACATTGCCGAACTGGATATCATTAATACCTTTGCCGAACGTGCTGTCACACTGAATTACTGCCAACCACAATTATTTGATGGCATCGGTATTGATATTGTTGCGGGTAGACACCCTGTTGTCGAAGTGATTCATGAGGCAGCCTTTGTTGCCAATGACCTGTTGTTAACCGACAGTGATCGCATGTTGATGATCACCGGCCCAAATATGGGGGGTAAATCAACCTATATGCGCCAGACAGCCCTGATTGCCATTCTCGCGCACATTGGCTGTTTTGTGCCGGCAACTCGCGCGAAATTGGGCAACCTGGACCGCATCTTCACACGTATCGGTGCCTCAGATGATATTGCAGGTGGTCGTTCTACCTTTATGGTGGAGATGACTGAAACGGCCAATATTCTGCATTACGCTACAGACAATAGCCTGGTGTTGATGGATGAGATCGGCCGCGGCACTAGCACCTTTGATGGCCTGTCACTCGCCTGGGCCTGTGCTGATGCACTCGCGACTCGAAATTGCGCGCTGACACTATTCGCGACCCACTACTTCGAGCTCACATCTCTGCCAGATACCATAGCGACTATTCGCAATGTCCATCTAACAGCCAAAGAGCATCAAAACAGTATAATTTTTCTGTATACCATAGAGGATGGTCCCGCCAATAAGAGTTACGGTATCCAGGTCGCACGTCTCGCCGGGCTTCCCGATGCTGTCATTACGCTTGCTGAAGAAAGACTTAAGCACCTGGAAACAGGCCCACATTCAGTATCTGCTGAATCTCCCCCCATTAAATCAGACACTTACAGAGAAGATATATTCAAAGATATCAATCCAGATAATCTTAGCCCTCGAGATGCGCTGATGTTGCTCTATAACCTCAAGAACCCAAATAAAAAATAGGGTTTATTTCATTATGTCCTTGTTTCAGGACTAAAGATTGCCATATTACCTGCCGATAACGGGTAGCAAGTATATAGAAGAAGCTTTTTGGCAGGAGTCACACTCTGTTAATTAAGTACGTTATCCGTAAACAGGACGATAGATATGGCAAGCAAATCAATATTATCTTTCATAAAAAAACGAAAATTAAAAATCAGCGTAAAACTCATGCTTGCTATGACGATGATGTTACTCGTATTTGCCTCTATGCTAATTTACTTCGCCAATGATTTACAAACCAAAGCATTAAATAAAGCACAGAGCACTTCAAGCACGATTGTTTCCAAACTAGCTGATGCACGAATTCAGGAAAGTAGAGAAGCACTGCAGAAAAAAATCGAATTGCTTTCCAATGTCATGTCAAAAGTAGCTCCCGATTTAATGCTGTCATTCGACACTATCACACTAATTCAATATACGAATGTGCTTACTAAAGACAACGATATCGCCTTTGCTGAGTTTTACAATCAAGAGAATAATCTCATGGCTAGTGCTGGCGATCTCAAAGCAGAGAACACTGAACTCTATGAACACAAAATCGATTTAGAGGGTGAAATTATCGGCACACTTAAGATCGGTTATAAACTTGATCGTATGTTAAATACAATCGAGCAAACAGAAGAGACGAATCGCCAGCAACTTGCGGAAATGGATGCAGCAAAAGAGCAATCACTTTCGGAGGCGAGAGAAAAACTCATTATCATTCTTTCAATTGCAGTTGTTGTCTCCGGCCTTATTACATTTTTCTTATCACGAATAATGGGCAACAAAATTGCTGCGGTGAGCCGTATTATGCGCGATTTTGCTAGTGGTGAAACGGACATCTCAACACGTTGCAAAGTAGAAAGTAACGATGAAATTGGCGAGCTGGCCACGTCATTTAACTGGATGGCAGAGTCCATTGAAGAAGCCAATGAACGTGACAAGGAGCACCTTAATGAAATGAGCAAAGCTGCGGATATCCAGGGCAAAGTAGATGAACTACTCGATGTCACTGTCAAAGCAGCGAATGGTGACTTAACCAGTAAGGTCGATAGTGATGGCAACCGTGCCATAGACAAACTCGCTGAAGGCATACAAACCATGCTTGACAGCCTCAATACGCTTGTCGCACAAGTACAACGCTCGGGCGTACAAGTCACCTCTTCTGCCACACAAATTGCTGCCACTGCCAAGGAACAACAGGCCACTGTTACGGAACAAGCTGCCAGTACAAACGAAATAATGGCCACCGCCACCGAAATCACTGCGACGACAAAACAACTGGCTGACACAGTAGACCAAGTTGCAGGCGTTGCTGAAGAAACTACTGAGGCGGCCACAAGCGGTCAGGAAGCGGTGAATAGAATGGAATCCACTATGAAGCAGATGAGTGAAGCGACTCGTGCCATTAGCTCAAAACTCTCAGTGTTAAGTGAGAAGGCAACCAATATTAATAATGTCGTAACAACAATCACAAAAGTAGCTGACCAAACAAACCTGCTTTCACTGAATGCCGCCATTGAGGCAGAAAAGGCCGGCGAATATGGTCTTGGTTTTGCAGTTGTCGCCACAGAAATACGTCGCCTTGCAGATCAAACTGCCGTAGCGACCTGGGATATTGAGCAGATGGTAAAAGAAATGCAATCCGCCGTATCAGCTGGCGTAATGGGAATGGATAAATTTACTGAAGAAGTCTCACGCGGCGTAAGTGAAGTTCATAAAGTAGGCTCGGAACTTGTCAACATTATTGATCAGGTTCAAACACTGACGCCACGTTTTGAGACGGTTAACGAGGGCATGCAGTCACAGGCCCTTGGCGCAGAGCAAATTAGTGAAGGCATGGTCCAATTGAATGAAACAGCGCAGCAGACAGCGACATCTTTGCAGCAATCTAATCAGTCAATTGAACAATTAAACGATGCTGCCCACAATCTGCAAACGGCCGTATCACGGTTTAAAGTATAACCATTATTAAAGAGATAAATAGTCATGCTGCTTGTCACGCTTAGCATCAACAATGATAAATTTGGGCTGAATGCTGAGATGGTGCATGAAATCATCCCTGTTATTTCACTGCAGCCAGTGCCTATGTCTCAGGACTATATCGCCGGCATCTTCAAGTATCATGACTGCATGGTGCCCGTTATAGATCTCTGTAGGCTTTTTGAAAATCGTGATGCCAGTATGTTATTTAGCACGCGCATCATTCTGGCAAAATACAAAAAACATGACCAAACATACATACTCGGCATTATCGCTGAAAATATAACCGAATGTCTTAAGGTTGATGACAGCAACTTTGTTCGCACTGGCGTGAGCGTACAGAATGGCAAAATGCTTGGCGAAGTCATATGCGTGAATGGTGAGATGGTACAACGAATAAATCTTGAAGCACTGCTCCCTGATGATGTTCATGAATTATTGTTCAATGATGATATCGCCAGCCCTGAGGTGGTAGCATAGAGATGGACAAGCATCTCATAGCGATCTCGGACATACTTAAATCCAGCATGGGCCTGGATTATAACTCCATAGGCATATCCTCAATTGAAGCAGGCGTAAAAAATCGACTCGATGAAACAGGTATGCCTGGCTATCAGTCATATCTGTCATTGTTAAGTGAGTCTGAAGAAGAATTAAAAGCACTGATTGAAAAAATCGTTATCCCCGAGACATGGTTTTTCCGTGACGAGAAACCCTATGCAATTCTGTCTGAGTATTTGCGAAGCACAAGACAGTCACAAAACAATGAAGAAATTAATATATTAAGCCTGCCTTCTTCTACTGGAGAAGAACCCTACTCTATTGCAATGACACTCGCCAATCTGGGGTGGGACAACAACCATTTCAATATAGATGCTTATGACATCAGTATAGAGTCGATAAAAAAAGCTCGTGAGGGAATATATACTCAGAACTCATTTAGAATACCGGACACGTCGTACATTGATCGCTACTTCACAAAAGATGCTGATTTATTTTATCTGAATGATGAAATAAAAGACCTGGTGAACTTCCATCAGGGTAATATGTTCGATAATACTGCATTCCCGTATATCAATAAATACGACGTCATATTTTGCCGCAACCTGATCATCTATTTTGATTCTGATACACAAACTGAGGCATTTTCAGTATTAGCGCGGTTATTAAAAAAAGATGGCATCATGATACTTGGTCACGCAGAAACGGCTAAGGCATCGAATGGTAAATTCCTCATAGACAGCGAAGCTGGCGCTTATCTATTTCGTAAAGCGACATCTGTAAGTAATAAAAAGGCAACCAAACCCATCAGAAAGCCACAGGCAGTGGCAAAAGCGACGCGAGTGAAGAAAGCTAACGCCGTCCGTAAAACTGTGAAAACAACACCCGTACAGAGACCACCTGCAGATCTTGATGTGCCTACAGAGGAATCCAAATCAGAGCCATCGCATCTCAATCGTATCTCAGAGCTGGCTAATACTGGCGAGATTAAACAGGGTATTGAATTATGCCACGCCTATCTAAAAGATAACGAGAAAGACGCTGAAGGTAATTACCTGATGGCAGTGCTACACGATGCCAATGGCGATGCTGAAGAATCAGAAAAATATCTACGTAAAACCATTTATCTCGACCCTGACCATGTTGAAGCAATTATTCATATGGCGCTAATAGCTGATAAAAATGGTGACACAAAAACTGCTGAACGCATGCGCACACGAGCCAAACGTGCTGAAGTACGCAGAGTAGTAAAAATGGATAAACTGGCATGAACGCAATTGCAGAAGACATTTTAGAAATCGAAGACTGCTGGAACGAAATTGGCGTCTGGCGAAAAGGTGGCGAGGAGTGCCCTCGACTCGCTGACGTTGTGCACTGCCGTAATTGCGATAGATATATGAATGCTGGGCGTGTTCTACTCGGGCGCCAGTTACCTGAAGACTACGGTAATGACTGGAGCAATTTACAGTCAAGAAAATCACTCACTCAGGCTGACAAAACTTCCTGCGTCATTTTCAGACTGGGTGATGAATGGTTTGCCATGCCAGTCGGCGTATTCAGTGAAGTTAACCCAATGCGCATGATACATGATATTCCTCACAACACGAGCAAGATACTGCGTGGTGTTGTCAATATTCGTGGTGAACTCAAAGTATGTGTCTCACTAGGCAATCTAATCGGCTTGACCAAAGGTAAGAAAAAATCCGCGAAAAAAGAGAACATGTCACAAGAGACCTGTACAACACGTTTAGTCATGATTAATCATGACAAATATGAGGTCGTTTTTCCTGTCTCTGAGATTGCTGGCGTACATCGATATGATAAAAATGATCTGGGTAAATTGCCCTCAACAATACCTAATGATAGTAATCACTATTTTCTTGGTTCTGTTGAGTGGAAGAACTCTGATGTCGCCTGCATCGACGACGTAAACCTGTTTAAATCAATAGCCAAGGCGGTGGGATAAGATATGGATACATCGTCTATGCTCGAACTGTTCAAAGCTGAAGCGGAAGCACACCTTCAGACTTTGACAGATGGCTTACTTAAACTTGAAGATGACCCTTCTGGCACTGATGAGCTTGAAGGCATGATGCGCGCTGCGCATTCTATCAAGGGCGCTGCGCGAATGGTTGGCATCGATGCGGCAGTTGAAGTTGCACACATCATGGAAGATTGTTTTGTTGCCGCACAAAACGGTGAGATTCAGTTTCAGGAAGCACATGTGGACACTCTGCTAAAAGGAGTCGACACACTCACACAGGTATCTTCATTAGACGGAACCGAGCATCAGGCATGGTTCGAAGAAAATAAGGCATTTATTGAGACGCTTTGCGCTGAAATTGGAGCGGTTCTCAATAATGACGTCAATCAGGAACATGAAGAGGTGAGCTCTAGCAGCGATAAGAATACTAAGCAGACGGAGCATCAATCAGAATCACAACCCACAGATAATCGAAATGCTTCAGATACATCAAGTCAGCATAGCGGATTAGAACTGTCTGCGGCAGGAATAAAAAAGGAATTCTTTAAGCATTTCTGCACAGATACTGAACAATTACTCGACAAAATAGAGTCTGAGCTCAACAACCCCACTAGCAACAAACCACTTAATTCTTATAATACCACAATGGGCAATTCAGCCCGGATGGTTGGGATGACTGCGATATCTCGATTATCTGAAATAATTGAAGCAACTATCCCTGATGATGAGTTGGCGTCACCTTCTAGCGAAGAATGTGGACGTATTCAACAGTGCCTGAACATCGCTCGTGAAAATGTGTCTATCGATATTGCTGATCAGGAAATGTGGCTCAAGGTAAATAGTAGCCGTATTGCTGCCTTATCAGGCTCGGATAATAATCTGGCTCAGGAAAAAGATACCAAAGCACCTGTCATCCAACATCAATCAACCAATACCACTCCAGTAGATGAAAATAATGTTGAGGCCTCAGCTCCAGTAACAGACATTAAAAGGGATGAGAAAACAAAGTCAAAGAAAAAAGCCAGTAAATCATCGAAGACAACTATCAAGGCAGTTAAGACTCCTGTTAAGAGTACAGATGCCAAGCAAGAACCTGAAAAAGAACGTGTCTTGCGCGTTAGTGCAGACAGACTTAACCGCCTTATGGGGCTTGCAGGTGAATCTCTTGTCGAATCACGCTGGATACGCGGTTATGCCGATACGCTTTTGACATTTAAGAAACGTCAGGCTGATCTCATGTCCTCACTTGATGTACTACAAAATGCTATAAATGGTGAGCAATCAGTTGAGCAGATCAATATCCTGTTATCTGATTCACAGCATCAGGCTAATATATGCCGAAGCATGCTGGCTGACCGCCTCATTGACCTTGAAGAATATGACCGCCGCTCTACTACACTAGCAGATCGTCTGAACAGAGAAGTTATTGCCAGCCGCATGCGCCCATTCTCCGATGGAACACAGGGTTTCAAACGCATGGTGCGCGACGTCTCTAAAAGCCTTGATAAAGAGGTGCAACTAGAGGTGACAGGACTCAACACCCAGGTTGACCGCGATATTCTTGAAAAAATTGAATCTCCGCTGAACCATATTATACGAAATAGCATCGATCATGGTATTGAATTACCTGCTGAGCGCGAATCCCAGAAAAAGCCACGTAAAGCAACAATCAAGCTAGATGCAATTCATAGTCTCGGAATGTTGTCCATAACCATATCTGACGATGGTCGAGGCGTTGACACTGACAAACTTAAAAACACCATTGTCGAAAAGAAAATGGTGACAAAAGAGATGGCAAAGAACCTGTCTCAGTCAGAATTGCTCGACTTTTTATTCCTTCCTGGATTTTCAACTAAGAATAATGTAACTGAAATTTCAGGCCGCGGTGTCGGCCTTGATGTTGTGCATAGCGTCATACAGGAAATGCGTGGCCAGATTCGCGCCTCTTCTGTGCCTGGCAAAGGAATGCGGATTCAATTGCTACTACCTCTCACATTATCAGTGATGCGTAGTTTGCTTGTACAAATATCTGGTCAACCTTACGCATTTCCGCTCGCGAGAATTGAGCGTATTCTGACCGTGGATAAGTCCACGCTAAAAATCATGAATGATCAGCAATACCTGACCCTAGAGGATCGCCATATTGGGCTGGTAGAAGCATCGCAGGTACTTGAACTCAGGAATTCCTCAGAGACCTCAGACTGCTATTCAGTCATCATCGTAGGTGATCGCACGAAAGAATATGGCATTGTAGTTGAGGAGTTTCTTGGCGAGCGCGACCTTGCCGTTCACCGACTGGATGGTAGACTTGGTAAAATTAAAGACATCAGTGCCGGTGCACTTATGGAAGATGGCACCCCGTTACTTATTGTCGATGTTGATGATCTTATTCGCTCAATAGATGTTCTCGTTTCTGGCGAACGACTACGACAACTTAACAAGCAACAGCAGCAGGCGAGTAGCAGTAAAAAGCGCATACTCGTTGTCGATGATTCAATCACTGTCAGAGAGGTTGAGCGTAATCTGCTAGAAAGTCGCGGCTATGAAGTCGACGTTGCTGTAGATGGCATGGATGGCTGGAATACTGTACGCAATACTGATTATGACCTCGTCATCAGTGATATTGATATGCCACGAATGAATGGGTTTGAATTTGTCGGTATGATTAAGAATGATCCGAATCTAAAATCTATACCCGTAATGATTGTTTCCTATAAAGATCGTGAAGAAGATCGTGAAAAAGGACTGCGTGTCGGTGCGGATTATTATCTTACAAAAGGCAGTTTTCATGATGAAAGTCTGATTGATGCTGTACAAGACCTGATCGGTGGAGAATAATTTTGAAAATCGCCGTTATTAATAAAAATTCAGACGAAAGAAACCTGCTAAGCAGCATCTACTCCAGGCATAGTACGCATAGTGTCATATGGACTGCTTCATGTGGCGGTGATGGTTTGGCTAAACTTGATAACCACCAACCCGATCTTATATTACTAGGGCTAGATCTTGACGATATCAATGCACCTGAAGTAACTCGTAAAATCATGGATAAAAGCTCTTGCGCTATTCTCATAATAAGTCCAAGCATTGACTCTAATGCAGGAAATATTTTTGAATCTATGGGTGCTGGCGCACTTGATGCGACAAAAACACCAGAGTGCGATGATATAGATGATGAAAGTGTCCAACTTCTGTTGGAAAAAACCAAAATCATTCAGAAGCTAATTACGAATCGTTCTCCGAGCAAAACCAGATCGGCTCCTAGTGCTCCATCGAACTATCCTATTGTAGTAATTGGCGCTTCTACGGGTGGCCCAATAGTGCTTGCCGAGATTTTATCTAACCTGCCAGCTGACTATCCGCATCCTCTGGTTATAGTTCAACACGTGGACGAACAATTCTCGGGCAGCTTTTCTAACTGGCTCAATGAACAGTCTCAACTCGATGTCCGTATTGCCAATAATGGTGATAAACTTGAAGCAGGCACTGTACTTATTGCTGGCACTTCGGACCATTTGACTTTACGTGATGATCATCGTGTCTACTACACCGAAAATCCGAAAGAATATGTATATCGCCCATCTGTAGATGTACTATTCTCTGCCGTTGCAGAAAAATGGAACGGTAAAGTACTTGGTGTTCTGCTCACTGGTATGGGGCGTGATGGAGCACAGGGGTTGTTAGATCTAAGAAATAATGGATCACATACGATTTCACAGGAAGCCTCCAGTTGTGCCGTTTACGGAATGCCTAAAGCCGCTGAACAGATAAAAGCATCTATATCTGTCGAAAGCATTGATGATATTGTTGACTCGATCCTGCGTTTTGGTAACAAAACACGTAATGTGGTGAAATCGGCATGATAATCACTGAAGACACCTCTCTAAATGAACCAAGCACTATCGTGGTGTTACTTGTAGATGATCAGGAGATCATTGCCGAGGGCATTCGTCAGATGCTTGCAGATGAAGTTGATATTGATTTTCACTATTGCGCAGACCCAACAGATGCTATTGCAACAGCTGAACGCATCAACGCCACGGTCATTTTACAGGACCTCGTAATGCCCGACGTAGATGGCTTGACCCTGGTTCGATTCTACAAAGTCAATGAGAGAACGAAAGACATACCAATTATCGTACTCTCATCAAAAGAAGACCCTGTTATCAAAGGTGAAGCATTCAGTAATGGCGCAACAGATTATCTAGTCAAGTTACCAGACAAAATCGAGTTAATTGCACGTGTCCGCGCTCATGCCAAGGGTTATCTGACACAGATACAACGTGATGAGGCATTTAATGCTCTACGTGAAATGCAACAACAACTTGAAGAAAGAAATGCTGAACTCAAACGACTCTCAGCTATTGATGGCCTGACGGGCATACCAAACCGTCGCAGTTTCGATGACTATGCTGATAAAGAACTGAGACGTGCAATTCGTGGTAAGACTGCCTATTCAATCATCCTTATGGATATTGATTTCTTCAAGTTTTACAACGATAACTATGGTCATACAGAGGGAGATGAGTGTCTAAAACGCGTCGCCTCTGCACTGGCAAAGGCTGCTCATAGACCAGCAGATATGGTGGCACGTTATGGTGGTGAAGAATTCGTTGTCGTACTTCCAGATACTGACAAGGAAGGCGCCATGATCGTTGCCGAACACCTACGTGAGGCAGTTGCAGGTGAGAATATAAAACATGAATATTCTAAAGCGGCTGAGCATGTCAGTGTCAGCATTGGCGTATGTAGCGTCTTCCCCACTCAGCAGTCTAAGGTTGCAGAAATACTGGAAGCCGCTGACAAAGCCTTATATGAATCAAAAGAATCTGGCAGGAACCGTTCAAGCCTGAACACTCTGGCAGCCTGATTTTTTGCTGCTACAGCATCACTTCCAAATCTGTTAAAATTCGCATCACCAGATTAAATAGGTATGTGAAACATGACATTTATCGTTGCCGAAGCCTGTATAAAGTGCAAATTTACTGACTGCGTAGAAGTATGCCCGGTAGACTGTTTTCATGAGGGCCCTAATTTTCTGGTTATTGATCCTGAAGAATGTATTGATTGCACATTATGCGAACCAGAATGCCCGGTCGAAGCCATATACAGTGAGGATGATCTCCCTGAAGATCAACAGCAATACCTCGCATTAAATGCCGAGCTCGCCCAACAATGGCCTGTCATTAATGAAATGAAGCCCGCGCCAGACGACGCGGACGAATGGCGCGAGGTAAAAGATAAATTACAATTTCTGGAACGTTAGTTTTTACTATGTTTACTATTTCGAATTCGTTGTAATAACGCCTCAGGTTCCACAAAACCCTTTATATCAGTCCCATCTTCCAGGACCATATAAGGTGTCCCTCGAACGTTCAGCTTGCGTCCGAGAATGACATGTTCATCAATTGGTGTTTCCTTACAAATCTTACCCTGGAAATTATTTAATGTTTTCGCTTTTGTCATTGCGTCATTTCTGTCTTCGGCACACCATACCTTGGCTGCCTTATCATAGGCCGGAGAAGGTTTTCCTGCGCGCGGATAAAAGAAATAATCTATCGTTATACCTTTTTTATTATAGTCAGCCATCTTATTATGAAGACGCCTACAATACGTGCAATCAATATCAGTAAAAACACTCACTCTTGATTTTTCATCTTTAGCTTTAAAAGAAACAACATCACCTTTCTTCAAAGCATCACCTAGAATCTTCTGTCTATATGCTTTTCTTCGCTCATCAGAAAGATTGATTTTGTCTTTAAAATCTATCAGATCACCACGAAAAAAATAGCGCGCATCTTCCGTGAAATATAAGAAGTGCTGATCAACCTGGACTTCATATATACCAGGTATGATTGATTTGCCCACTTTCATCGTTGAGAAGCTTGGGATTTCTTTTACCACAGCATCCTGGATTTTCCGTATAACAGGATCAACTTCCGGTGAGGCTGCATTTGCTATACCTGCACATGCAACCAGAAATAGTAAAACCAATGATAAGTACTTCATATTTTCAACCTTAAACAATAAAATTAATCTCTAAAATTAGTAAATTGAAGAGGCAACCCAAGGTCGGCTTCACGCAGCTTGCCCATCATTGACTGCAAGTCATCACGTTTTTTACCTGTTACCCTGACCTGCTCATTCTGAATCGCTGCCTGTAATTTCAACTTACTGTCTTTAACCTGTTTGACAATTTTTTTGGCGATGTCTTTATCAATACCCTGCCGGACCACAGACACCTGCTTAGCGCCTGTTCCTGCCTTTTCGATCTTGCCTTGCTCAAGGCTATTGATATCGACTTTTCGCTTTGTCATCTTCTCGAATAGAACGCTTTGCATTTGCTTAATGCGGAAATCGCTATCTGACACCAATGTTAGCGACGTGTCAGTCTGCGAAATACTCGAATTCGTACCCTTAAAGTCAAAACGATTGCCTATTTCACGATTAGCCTGATCAACCGCATTGGCGAGCTCGTGCAGGTCTACCTCAGAAACAACATCAAAAGATGGCATGTATGCAACCTCATAATTTAATCTTCAAACAGTCGCGCAGATTAGCAAATAATCCGATACTTTTTAAGTATTAACCTCGAGGATGATGCTCACTATGTAGATTTTTCAACCGCTCATTCGCCACATGGGTATATATTTGTGTCGTCGACAAATCAGTATGCCCTAGTAATAACTGTACGACACGCAAATCAGCGCCGTGGTTCAATAAATGTGTCGCAAAGGCATGCCGTAAAGTATGCGGTGAAATGGCCGAGGCAATCTCGGCCTGGCGGGCATATCGCTTTATGGCATACCAGAACGCTTGCCTGCTCATCCCCGTCCCACGCCGTGTGATAAAGACCTGACGGCATTGCTGTCCTTTTGCTAGCGACGGCCTGGACTCAAGCAAGTACTGCTCAAGACATGACTGTGCCGCCTCTCCTAGCGGCACAAGCCTTTCTTTGCTCCCCTTACCCATAACGCGTATGACTCCCTGATTCTGATTCACCTGCGTTAGCTCCAGTGCCACAAGCTCAGTAACACGAACACCGGTCGCATAGAGTAGCTCGAGCATGGCACGATCACGCAGTCCCAGATCACTCTTATCAGGTGCGGCAAGTAGCCGATCTACCTCTTCTTCTGTCAGTGACTTAGGTAAGGGCTTGCCTAGTTTTGGAGCATCTACTAGCTCACAAGGGCTTACTTCAATGTGGTTTTCGCGCAAATGGTACTGATAGAAACGTTTTAGTGTCGATAGTAGTCGCGCAACAGAACGGACACTTTTGCCCAAGGTAGACTGGTACGCTAGATAATCCAGAACCTGTGAACGCTCAACTTCTATTAGCGCTGTATTACCGAGCCATTTATCAAACATGACGATATCGGTACGATATGCAGACAGCGTATTATCACTCAGGCCATCTTCCATCCATAGGGCATCAATAAACTGTGCAATAACATCATTCTCTGCTTGTATCGGCATAATCAGTTTACGTTGATGCTGGTTTCATGTGCCAGTAACCAGCGTTTGATCTTCAGTGGGCCGCCGCTGGTTTTACCCATAAAACCACCAATTCCACTGCTTGCGACAACTCGGTGACAGGGTACAAATAACGGTAATCGATTTTGACGACAGGCGTTTGCCACCGCACGTGCCCCTGATCCGAGGTTTGCGGCTATATCACCATAACTCATGGTGTCACCCGCGGGGATTAATAATAATTGTTGCCATACTCTACGTTGAAAATCTGTGCCTTCAGTTAAACGTTCTTTTAGTAAAAGTGGTTTACCCCTGGAGACATAGGCATTCAACATTCGTATATACGGTTGGAAGATTCTATCGTTTGATATATCTGAGGTAGGTGGCGTTTTTGGTGACAGTGTCGTCCCTACGAGCAGCCCATCTTTCAGCTCAAGTCTTACAGCACCAAATGGCATGGTGACCCATGTGGACTTTAATGCAGATATACGGGCTTTCATAAAACAAAGTATATGCCCATCAGCCCATATAGCGAAGAAAATGAGGCATAAAAAAAGGAGCCAATGGCTCCTTTTTTAACACTATTTCTTCGCAGTGTGCTTGAGCTTTTCCTTAATACGAGCTCCGCGACCTGTGCGTCCACGCAAGAAATAAAGTTTAGCGCGACGTACGTCACCATGACGTTTTACAGTAATGCTATCAATCAACGGGCTATGCGTCTGAAACACACGTTCAACACCTTCACCATGTGAAATCTTACGCAAGGTAAAAGAAGAATGCAGACCACGGTTGCGCTTGGCAATCACGATACCTTCGAACGCCTGTAAACGCTCACGATTACCTTCCTTTACTTTGACATTCACTACCAGTGTGTCACCACTACCAAAGGCGGGGACATCACCTTTAAGCTGTGCGTTCTCGATTGTTTCGATAATCTTGCTCATTTCCTGCTCCTGTAAGCTGGCACTGATCTGGCAGTGTCATTCATTCAAACTTTTGTGCTGCCTGATGAAATCATCCAGTAAAGTCTGCTGATGTTCATCAAGCGTTAAATTATTTAATAACTCGGGTCGCCTTAACCATGTACGCCCCAGTGACTGTTGTAAACGCCAGTCTTTTATGACCTGATGATTACCACTCATCAGGACTTCAGGTACCGAGTTTCCTTCGATACTTTCTGGCCGCGTATAATGCGGACAGTCCAGCAATCCATTCATGAACGAATCCTGTTGTGCAGACTCGTCATCACCCAGTGCGCCGGGCAGTGTCCTTGCCATGGCATCGATCATGACCATTGCGGGGAGCTCTCCACCGCTTAGTACAAAATCACCTATCGACCATTCTTCATCAACGTACGTTTCAATAAAACGTTCATCGATACCTTCATAGCGACCGGCAATCATGATCAGTGACTGCTGTTCACATAGCGTCTTCACTGAAGACTGTGTGAATTGCCTTCCCTGTGGTGACAGGTAGATAACTCTTGCCTGTTTACCCAGAATCCCTCTTGCAGCTATCACCGCACTTGCCAGTGGTTGAACCTGCATAACCATACCAGGGCCACCACCATAAGGCCGATCATCAACTCGACCTGTTTTATCTTCCGTATACTGGCGTAAATCCAGTAATGACAATTCCACCAGCCCCTGCTGTATGGCTCTGCCAACAACACCGTGCTCTGCAACCTGATGAACCATTTGCGGAAACAGTGTAATCACTACCAGTCGCAACAATGCCTTATTGGATGCCGTCATGACAGTGACTAAAAATCGCTATCCCAGTCAACGCGTATGATACCTGTCTTCAGGTCAATACTGTTAATCACATCGGGCTGTACGAAAGGTATTAACCTTTCCTGCTCACCCTGGACAACCAGTACATCATTCGCTCCAGTAGCAAACACACTTGCTACCTTACCCAGGTCCTCTTCCTGTTCATTAAGGACCTGCAGGCCGACAAGATCAGCCCAGTAATATTCATCTTCCTGCGTCTCTGGCAACTGCTCTCGAGGAACAGAGATTTCATAATCCATCAATGCCAGTGCCGCATCGCGATCATCGCAGCCCTCAAGCTTGACGACGATACCTTTGCCCTGTTTGCGTCCGTCAGTCAGTGGACAGGCAAGTAACTTATCCCCTGCTTTCAACGTCCATGGGCTGTAATGCAAAATTCCTTCACGCGGCTGTGTGTATGAAAAAACACGACACCAGCCTTTTACACCGTATACGCCCGATATCCTGCCCAATACGACCTGATTATCGGTACTCAAAACAACGCCGGTATCAGGCAGCCTGCTGCTTGAGTAACTTGGCTACACGTTCTGTAGTTTTCGCGCCCTGCTTCACCCAGTAATCGATGCGCTCAGCTTCGATACGCAGCGTTTCTTCCTGACCTTTAGCCAGTGGATTATAAAAACCTAAACGTTCCAGATAGCGCCCATCACGGCGATTGCGGCTATCTGTCACCACAATGTGATAAAAAGGACGCTTCTTGGCGCCACCACGAGACAGTCGAATCGTTACCATGTGAAAGTATTTCCTCTAAAATTGCTTGCAATAAAAAATCCGAACGCACCGGCCCGGAAAATCGGCACATTTTACGCGAATTTAGCCAAAAGGAAAGGGATAATAAGAGAATTTGCTGAAAAAAAGCCGGCTGTTTGAAAAAAATACCTGGCGCCGGGAATGTGTTTATAACTTATTGATTTTACTAGAAAGGTAAACCGCCCTTCATGCCCCGCATAAGCTTCTTCATGCCGCCACCCTTACCCATGCGCTTCATCATCTTTTGCATCTGGGTAAACTGCTTCAGTAACTTGTTGATATCCTGAACCTGGGTACCAGAACCAGCCGCAATACGTTTCTTACGCGAGCCCTTGATAATATTCGGAAACTGGCGTTCTTTCTGGGTCATTGAGTCAATTATCGCGCCTAGTTTGACCAGTTCTCGGTCATCCATCTGATTTTTCGCCGCTGCTGGCAGATTTGGCATACCGGGTAACTTGTCGACCAGACTGGATAAGCCTCCCATGTTCTGCATTTGCTTGAGCTGTTCTCGAAAGTCTTCCAGATCAAAGCCCTTGCCCTTTTTGAGCTTCTGCGCCAGCTTCTGTGCCTTATCGTGGTCAATCTGCTGCTCGGCCTGCTCGATCAGGCTCATGACATCGCCCATACCCAAAATCCGCGAGGCCAGGCGGTCTGGGTGAAATGCCTCTAGCGCATCACTCTTTTCACCAACACCGAGGAATTTAATAGGCTTACCGGTAATCTGTCGTATGGAGAGGGCCGCGCCACCACGTGCATCACCATCGGTCTTGGTGAGAATAACACCGGTCAGTGGCAGCGCCTCATCAAAGGCACGCGCGGTATTCGCCGCATCCTGCCCCGTCATGCTATCCACTACGAACAGGGTTTCCACAGGGCTTAATGCCTGATGCAGGCCCTGAATCTCAGTCATCATGTCGGCATCGATGTGTAGTCGACCGGCAGTATCCACAATCAACACATCAAAGAACTGCTTGCGGGCCTGCTCTAATGCCGCTTCAGCAATCACCGCGGGTGATAACTGTGGATCGGTTGGAAAATGCGCAACATCGAGTTCATCGGCGAGTGTGGCAAGCTGTTTGATCGCAGCAGGCCTGTAGACATCAACACTAACGACCAAGACCTTGCTTTTGTGTCGTTCTTTGAGAAAACGCGCCAGCTTGGCAACACTGGTGGTTTTACCAGCACCTTGCAGGCCCGCCATCAGGATGACTGCCGGTGGTGTCGCCTTCAGGTTAAGCGCTTCATTCGCTGCCCCCATCAGGCTGACCAGTTCGTCATTCACAACCTTGATCAGGGCTTGCCCAGGCGTGAGGCTTTGCATCACTTCCTGCCCAACGGCACGCTCACGTACCTGCCCAATGAAATCTTTTACAACAGGCAAAGCGACATCCGCTTCAAGCAGTGCCATACGCACATCACGCAGCGCATCCTTAATATTGTCTTCTGTCAGACGACCCTGGCCACGCAGGTTTTTCAGGGTCTTTGAGAGGCGTTCACTGAGGGAATCAAACATGCTACTGATTATACTTTGATTGGAGTCACAAACAACGACATCATGCTAAAGCAATGATGAAATATTAGACTTCGAAGACTTCACCACCCTCGAGTGGAATGATATTCCGCTCAGGGATCTGTTCATTGATTTCTTTGATGATGGTGTCTTCTTCACCAGGTTTGCGATGACTGAGAAAAATCCTCGGCTGATGGTTCAGCTTTTGCAAATCTGCCGCCAGCAGGCTTGGACAGTAGTGACGCGCCAGTTTGCTCAGCTGTAGATCATGGTCGGCAAATGCAGACTCTACAAACAGCAGATCAAGACCATCATGCTTGTTCAAGGCTTCCCACAAAGATTCATTGGTGGTGGTATCACCGCTAAAGGCAAATGAACCTGTCGGAGACGAAATTCGATAACCCACTGCGGGAACAATATGATTCACTGGAATACTTTCAAAGGTACGATCACCCAAAGTGTAAGTATCACCCGGAGACATCACTTCGTAGCTCAGCACAGGTGCCTCAGGGCGTGGTAGCTCACTAAAATCTGGCCATACTACCCAGTTAAAGATATATGCCTGTAGAGCCTGTAAGGTCTTTTCCTGCCCGTGAATCATGACTGGCTCTTCGACACGGTCAAAAATGGTATCAATCAGAAGCGGGATAAAAGCCACATGATCCAGGTGTGAATGGGTGACAAATATATGCTTGATAGAAGACATCTCTTCAAGCGTCAGCTCACCCACACCACTGCCCGAATCGATAAGGATATCGTCATCAATAAGTAGTGAGGTAGTAGCCAGACCAGCGCCAATACCGCCACTACAGCCGAGAACACGTACCTTCATAGCGCGGCCACTCCCTGCCATCGCAGGTATAACCTGTTGTTATAAGTAAAGTTATAATGAATAAAAGTGTTTGTATTCATGTAAAGTTCATTCACGGCACTGCCTTCTGGGGGTACAATGGTGTCGTATTCGGTATTGGCCGGCAGAAGTTCGCTTATTTTATTTTTTTTCAATCTCTTGCATAATTATGTCATGGTGTTGCATTACAGACTAGCAAACTTATACGCATACGGCTACCAACTTTAGCATTTTCACATAGGTAAAAATTTCACATTAAAATGGATATTTTCGCACTCAGTAGCCTCACCATAGCCCTCTATCTTGTCACCGCATTGCTACTTGCCAGACGCCTTGTGAACCATCCTGTTACCGTAGACTCTGTCAAAATGGCCTACATCGGCCTCGGGGCAGGTGCTGTTGTGCTACATGCTACGGGGCTATACCAGCATATCTTTACTGGTGACGGCATCAACCTTGGGTTTTTTAATGCCGTTTCCCTGATAGCACTGCTTATTGCAGGCCTGATGCTATTGTCATCTATCAGACAGCCAACAGAAAATCTGGGCATCATTATCTTCCCTATCGCCGCAATTGCTGTGGTCATGGAAAATGCCCTGACCTCCGACCGTGTACTATCAAGCAGTGTCGCTATCGAAATAGAGGCGCATATTATTCTCTCCGTGCTGGCGTACAGCCTGTTGTCGATCGCTGCGCTTCAGGCCATGGTAATTGCAATACAGGACCGGCGCCTCAGACATAAACGCCCCGGTGGGTTTATGCGAGCCCTTCCGCCATTACAGGTCATGGAAACACTACTTTTCCAGATCATCACCCTGGGATTCTTTCTACTCAGCATGGCTCTGCTTACAGGGTTTCTGTACCTTGAAGATATCTTTGCACAACATCTTGTGCATAAAACTGTGTTGTCATTTATCGCCTGGATTGTGTTCGCCATTCTGCTCTGGGGGCGCTGGAAAGCAGGCTGGCGAGGCCGTACAGCGATACGCTGGACACTGAGTGGCGTTGGTATTTTGCTACTCGCTTACTTTGGCAGCAAGCTTGTCCTGGAAATCATCCTGGGTCAGTAATTACATTTCAATCATGACAGGCCGACTCGTTGGGTGACATACCACTTATATTTCTCATTGGTGCACTGGTTTTCTTAATCATTGCCTCGGGATTCTTTTCCGGTTCAGAGACAGCATTAATGTCACTGAATCGTTATCGCCTGAAGCACCTTGCCAATAAAAAACATCGCGGCGCAACACGTGCCTCCAGACTACTGGAGCACCCGGATCGTTTCATTGGGCTAATCCTACTGGGGAACAACCTGGTCAATGTGGTGCTCATTCAGCTGGCCTCATATGTCATTTATCGACTTTGGGGCGAGATAGGTGCTGCAGCCTCCCCTTTTATCATTACTATTGTATTACTGGTTTTTGCAGAGCTCACGCCTAAAACACTGGCAGCCTTGCATCCAGAACGATACGCCTTTCCAGCAAGCTTTTTTCTGGCACCTTTGCAGTGGGTGTTATATCCATTTGTCGCACTGGTGAACCAGATCGCCAGACTATTTCTTATAATATTTCGTGTCCCCATCGATAGATCAGACAGTACGGCACTTAACTACGATGAACTCCGCACCGTGGTAAACGAGGCAGGCACTCTAATTTCACCTCGACATCAAAGTATGTTACTTAGCATCCTCGATCTGGAAAGCGTGACCATTAATGACATTATGGTGCCACGTGGTGAAATTATTGGCATTGATATAACCGATGACTGGAGCATCATCAGCGAGCAGCTCTATAGTGGCCAGCATACTCGCATCCCTATTTTTGAGAATGACATTGACCATGTTGTGGGTATCATACACGCGCGCAACGTGCTCAAGCTGGCAACCGAAGAAGACTTTAATCTCGATGCATTACTGAAAAAGATGCGCACCCCCTTCTTTATGCCAGAAGGTACTTTGCTTAACAGAGCGATTATTAATTTTCAGAAGAACAAACGACGTATCGCCATGGTTGTAGATGAATATGGTGAAATCAAAGGTCTTGTTACGCTGGAAGACATTCTGGAAGAAATTATCGGTGAATTTACGACAGATCCGTCCACTAGCAACAAGGATATATTCCCACAGGATGATGGCAGTTATCTCATCGATGGCAGCATCAATGTCCGGGAGCTCAACAAGGCACTGGATCTGTCACTGCCTACTGATGGCCCAAAGACATTAAATGGTCTTATTGTTGAACACATGGAAGACATTCCCGAGACGGGTACCAGCCTGCGACTGGCGGGCTATCCTCTGGATATCATTCAGATAAGTAATAACACCGTGAAGACCGTTAAAATTTATCCCCAGATGTTTAGCCCCGAATCAGAGAGTGAAACCTGATAATTCTGAAAACATAATGATATGAACCACTTGCTGGTCCGCGATGTGTGTCTATAATTTACATTAATAGTTAGGCATAAGTAAGGCACACATTGGCTAAATTAGCACTTTCATTCAAGGGTAAATTACTCAAACAGTTTCCACTCAGAACGGGGAACTGGTCAATTGGTCGTGATTCAGGCTGTGATCTGAGTATCGACAGTCTGGCCGTTAGTCCAGTCAATGCACGCCTGCACTATACAGACGGTGTTGCTACCCTGGAGGCGCTACCTGATACGGCTGATGTTTTTATCAATCATCAGAAGATTAGCAAACAGGCGCTTGTCGATAATGACATGATACGTATTGGTAAACATACCTTGACCTATTCTGTTGATGACTATCAGGACACCATTGCGAGTACAGAAAATAACACTGAACGTGAACCAGAGCCCAGCCCAATTGAAAACAAATCAGGCTGGCTGCAGGTCCTCAGTGGTACCAATGTAGGCAAAACTATTCATCTCAAATCCAGCCTGACCGATCTAGGTAAGCTGGGAATCCAGCCGGCGCTGATAGCACGCCACCGCGATGGCTACTACATCTCAAGTCTGAGTGATGATGTGGCGGTGAAGGTAAACGAATCCATGATAGGCGGGCATCGCACATTACTGGATGATGGTGTCATTATTCATATCGACAAAGTGCAATTACAATTTTATTTGCAGGACGACTAGCAGGCATAAGCTTATGACAGACAATAGCTCCTCTACAGACCACCGCCAGCATCAGCGCATCTTGTTCGATGCCGGTGCATCATTACTACGGGGTGATAATAACTGGGAAAGCAGTGTTATCGACATTTCTCTCAAAGGCGCATTGATAAGAAGCCCTGACAACTGGAATGGTGACATTGGTGACAAGATGCAGCTACAAATACATCTGAATGATGCAGAAACATCTAACATTTATATGCATGTCACTGTGGCGCATAGTGAGAATGACCATATAGGTTTTCACTGTGATGACATTGATATCGACAGCATCACTCACCTACGCAGACTAGTTGAGCTTAACCTTGGCGATGAAGAGTTACTGTCACGAGAATTAACGCATTTGAATGATTAACAGGGTAAGACCCTAACGCTCAGTTTTCTTTCGTTTAGCAATTAATTCAACCCTCTTTCTGATTTCAGGAATCAGCATTCGCACATAGCTGTCAGTCAGATGAACTGCATCTCTAAAAACGACGACATCTTTTTCATTGATCGCCTTGCATACATCACCTGGACAGACAAGATCATTCAAACTCAATAGATGTACATTTGAGAAAGCATCTACAGCTCGCTGAATATAATTCTCTACTGCGATAGCCATATGAAGTTTGTTACTTGATTCGCAGCTAACATTTCCACGTATATCCTGAAAAAGACTTTTTCTGGCAAGACATCGGGGGCCATGAAACCCTGGTGAAGGCGTACCTGGAATAACAATAACATGTTCTGATGCCAGGCTAAGCCTATCTAAGACTCTCGAACTACCATCTATCCACTGCGAGCGGTTGAATTCGTAGGAAATTGAATTACCTGTCACCACAACATCTGGTTTTATTTGTTGTATTTCATTTAGTGCTGCATTGCGCCATGCAGTGCATGAAGAATATATTTTTTTTATTCGTGGGTAATAGTAATCCTCATCAACCATCGCGCATGCCGACTTGGTGTAGGCGATAATGCGCCACTCTGGCTCAGGATATAGTTCTGTCATAAAAGAGAACCATTGAGCACCAATACTATCACCTATGAAAACGGCTGTTTTCTGAAAGCCATCGCCAGCAAATACACACGGCTCTGGTGTAGATCTCTCAAACCCTGCGTCGCATCCATCACGATATAAAACAGGCATGTCATCACGCCATTTTCGACTTAATTTTTCAATTGCATTCTTTTCAGCCATGGCAACACTATTCGCTTTTGTCATTACATCGACACCATAATCATGCGCCAGCAATACGATAGCTAAGACACATAGCGTACTCAGAATATAATTTCGAGGAGTGTGTTGAGAAAATCTACCTTTCCAGAATGGCAACTCAACATAGTGATAACTGACATGCGATAAAGCTATAACTAACATAACCATCGCAAGCACAGGAAGATATTGGCCCTCAAAACCTATAAGGTAGCCAAGCACAAATACTGGCCAATGCCATAGGTACATTGAATACGAGCGATCACCAAACCATACAAGCAATGGATGAGATAACAAAGAAGCACCACTACGGCTCGCAAGATTACCTGACACTATAATAAGTGCCGCACCAGCAACTGGTATGACAGTCCATAGCCCAGGATTATATTGATTAGGGTTAAATGCTATAGCAAAACCAATCACCAGGAAAAGTCCAGAATATGCAACATACCTTGATAATCGAGGATGATAGTCAGGTTTTATTTCTTTCCGTTCTCCAGATGCTGAGAAAAAAACATATACAGCCGCACCAAAGGCGAGTTGCCAAATTCGGGTCGGCATCATGTAATAAGCCTGTTGTGGCGAATATTCATTCCAGTAGTATGCGATTATAAAACCAGCAAATAATAGAAAGCTCACCATGAGCTTATCTCTAGCTAAACTGCCATTGGCCATCCTGAAAGAATTTTTCGCAAATAACAGCAAAATAATGAAGGGCCATATTAAATAAAACTGCTCTTCGACTCCTAGTGACCAGGTGTGTAGGAACATATCCTTACCTGCCAGATCATCAAAATAATCAATCTCTGTTAACGCAAAATTAATATTACTTGTCCAGGTAAGCACATAGGGTATTGAGAGCAATTGCGAACTGGATTCGAATGGTGTCAGAAGTATTAAGATAAAAACGGTAACGGCAACAACCATAAACAGAAGTGCAGGGAAAAGGCGTTTTAAACGTTTTGCATAGAAGCGCAGTAGTGAAATACGCCCGGTTTGCTGTTTTTCTCTATATAGTAACGAGGTAATCAGATACCCTGAGATAACAAAGAACACATCTACACCAATAAACCCACCTGGCAAGATATTCAGGCCTGAGTGCGCCATTAAAACCAGCCAAATGGCAACGGCTCTAAGCCCTTGTAAATCTTCTCTGAATTTGGAACTGGTATTATTCATAGCCTCATTCTACATCGAGTCTTTGAATGTCGAAGGAGACCACATCTAATAATATTAATTTGAGTGCTCCGCTTTAAACGGGATATTTATCAGGCGTTGGAAAATAACTCCATCACATCAGAAAGTCGTACTATGGCATCAATCTGCATACCTTTAATGCCCTGCTTGGGCACATTTGCCTTTGGTACGATAGCACGCTTGAAACCATGTTTGGCCGCCTCTTTTAAACGTTCCTGCCCATTTTGTACGGGGCGTACTTCACCAGCCAGACCGACTTCGCCAAAGGCGACCCAGTCGTGTGGTAAGGCCTGATCGCGAAAACT